>TARA_R100000365_G_scaffold3665_1_pt1 | contig 10659 bp, 6 predicted proteins | sample TARA_R100000365 | Tara Oceans TARA_R100000365 (sample SAMEA2620668) | marine metagenome | biome: marine biome (ENVO:00000447); feature: mesopelagic zone (ENVO:00000213); material: "saline water (ENVO:00002010), including plankton (ENVO:xxxxxxxx)" | depth 1000 m | reverse complement strand
GCTTTGGTGCTGGGGGCAACTTTAGCCATGGCGATGAATTTCGCCAATCCACAGCCCATGCAGGTCTTTGCTGAAGATCCTGAGAATCCAGGGCAGTTTATCGATGTCACCAGCTTAGAGCCTGGTGTCGATTATATTTGTGACCAAACCGGGGATTGTCTATATGATGCTCCCAATGGAAATGTGGTACAACAAGGTACTTTCATCGATTTAAGATGAGAGGACGGGGAGGCCAGGCCTCCCCAATTGCTTTGAGATTTTTACGGATGGAGCTTGCTCCTATTTTTTTAAATGAAGGATTCACCTCAAGCAATTCCTGTCATCCCAGAATTAATTAATCTCTTCTGTCTGTTTGAGGTATTGGATTTAAGGCCAACTCATTTTCTGGGATAGGAAGTACATATTTCTTGGAAAGCGGATTCAAAATCACTGTTTCACCGTTGATTTCACGGGTTAAAACACGTTGAAATTCCGGCTCGGCATTTAACCTCCTGAGATCTATCCAGTTCAGCCCCCGATATACCAAACTCTTTCTTTTTTCTTCTACTATCCACTTTAGAATTTCCATCGAATTATTTTCATCCTTGGGCTCGTACTGATCGGCTAAATATCTTGTCTCCAGGAATTGGTTCATTAGGCCTAATGCCTCTCCAGTTTGGTTTCTTCTTGCAAGGCATTCTGCTTTAATAAGTTGGATCTCATCCAGTGCCAGCCCCCCGAACCGGGAAAAATTTCCGGAATATTGTCCTTTAAAGGTGTATCCTCCGTTGGGTCTAAGCTGGGTATATAAGGTTTTTCTCAAATCCCCCTCTCGGTATTTTTCCATCAATTCAGGGTTGACCCAAACCTGAATGTTAGATACCCCGGAAAATCCCGCTGAGATCAATACCGTATGGAATATCACCTCATCATTGTATTTCTCAAAAGGATAGGCTGCATTAGGATTGAGATTGGCATAGGAAATCAAGCTAACTTCTTGACGATTGATTACCCAATCAGCTGCCTCCTCCGCCATTTCATAATTTCCAATGGTCAGGTAAATCCTTGCCAGAAGGGCTTTTACCGCCAATTGGGAAGGCCTTGTTTTAATCGGATCAAGAAGTGGCAAAGAAATGAAAGCTTGATCCAAATCGTGTAGTACTTGGGAATAATAGCTCTGAAGTGAAACTCGTGGGGATCGCTCCAATATTTCAGAATTCAATCGAAGAGGAATGCCGGGTTCTTGATCATTAAGTCCTTGGAAATAGGCGGGGGAAAATAGTTGTGCTAGCATAAAATGCGCATGTGCCCGGTGAAATAGGGCTTCTGCTCTCATTTTAGTCAGCTCTTGGGTTTCCGGTAGTTTTTCAATTTGATCCAAGACCACATTGGCAATAAAAATGACCCGATAAATCCTTGACCAATCTGCAGCTCCTGTAGTCGGCCAGATTTCTTCCCTCCATAAATAGGCATTTTGTTCTTCCTCAGTTCTTAAAGAGGCCCAACCCCCATCTGTGATCACCAGATCGTCAGAAGAAAGCAGTCCAAATCCCGGTACCAAATTAAGCTCGCTATCATTGTCCAGCAAAGCCCGGATATCCGCTTCTGTAGTAGGGATCAGAATGCCCTTATTGGGTCGTTCCTCCAAAAATCCTGAACAAGCCATAAGCAGTGGGATTGCAATTAACCAAATTTTATTTTTGACAGAGTTTTTCATAACAAAGTTTTTAAATGTTTTTCGCTGGGTAATGGCTTAAAATGTTCCCCGAAGGCCCAAGGAAAAGGAGCGCATGGGATTGAGGTTCCTAAATTCGGGATCCAAAGGATCATCGGATGCTTTCCAAAGGATACCTAGGTTGTTGATATAGGAATAGATTTCCAGATTGGAGAGCATGCGCTTTTTTCCACCCGGAAAATCAGCAAAGCGATAGGTCACATTGATATCCTGGAATCGGATATGGTCCCCTTTTTCCACCAAAACCTCGGAAAACCGGTATAGATTATCTCTATTCAGGTTGGGGTTGCCGGGAATAGATGGAACGTTTGTTATCTGTTCATCTCCAGGATTTTGCCAACGAAGAGCATAATCAGCATGTCCGGGATTTCCACGAAGTAGGGAATTGTAAAGCACAGAATTTCTCCTGTAGTAATAGCCCAGTTTATAGGAGATATTGAAAGAGAGTGACAAGCCTTTCCAGGCAAAGGTATTTCTCAATGCCCCAAAAACTGTAGGCCGGGCAGAACCATGAAATACTAAATCATTGATTCCGGATTCCCGGATTATAGCCGTAAAATCCTCGGATGGACTGCCGTCTAAAAATCCCTGTGGGTTTCCGTTATCCGGATTAAGCCCCGCCCAAGGGTAGCTAAACATCGCGTATAAGGGATAACCCTCTACCGGATAGACCCTTCCAAAACCGACCCCGCCATTGGATAGCACACTTGAAATAGGCTCTTCCAAAAGATACCGGGTAACTGTTTCCCGATTGGTACTGAAAAGTAGCTGGGAAGACCAGGTCAAGCTTCGTTGTACATTGACAGAATTCAAAATAATATCCCAGCCAGTACCCCTAGTATTGGCTGAATTTCCCCGAAATGATTCCAAACCACTGGACGGGGGAAGCTGTGTGTCTGCAATTAAATCCACCCCATTTTTGATGTAGTATTCTACAGAACCAGAAAGTCTTGCATTTTTGCTTTCAAAGTCCAATCCAAGATTTACAATTTCTATTCTTTCCCAACTTAAGTCGGGATATGGTGGATTGAGTATCCGTGCATAAGGAAGCCCCGGATTAAACCCGAAGAAAGAACTGGTCAAAAACAAGGCTGTAGTCTCACCAGTTAATGTTTTGTCAATATTCCCGTTGTACCCATAGGATGATCTGATTTTTAAGAAAGGAAGCTGGTCCCACTTGAAGAAATCCATTTCGCTGATCGTCCAGCCCAGGCCCAGGGAATAGAGAGGAACTCCGCGTTGATTGGCCCTTACCCCAAAAAGGTTTGACTGATCCTTTCTGAAACTGGCAGTCAAATCAACTTTATTGTCGAATGTATATCCGGCATTTCCATAATAGGAAAGAAAACGGTCTGTCAGATCTCCCAATCCAGAACCAAAGGGAATCACCTGTGAAAGGGATGGATTATAGAAAAAAGGATAGGGATTAAGGTAATCCACCGGAATCGTGCTGGCTAATTGGGGACTGTATCCGTAATACCTGGTCGAATAGGAATTCAACTGATAGTCCTTTGCTTCGAATCCCCCTAGAACATTGAGTTGGTGATTACCGGTCTTCAGGGAATATCGGATCAAACTTCGAAACTGATGGCTTTCCCCTTCATTGGAGTTTCGGTTTAAAATTGCACCTAAAGGAACCGGGTAAACCAAGGAACCGTCTTCCCGGATTTGGGTATAGGTATTGATGAGATTTCTGGAAAAATAGCTCTCCGGGCTGTTGAAGTTCTCGCCAAGCTGATTATTTGCCCAATATTGGTAGCTGAGCTCCACACTCAGGCTTTTTAGGGGCTGAAAAATCAGTGCACTGGTCCAGCGAAATTCATTGGAAGTCGTGGAATTGACTGACTCTCCGATATCTTTTAAAGGGAAATATTCCCAATTTAACAATCCCTGTTGCGCTGCTTCCTGAACAAAGCGCTGCCTGAAGTTTCTGACTACGGGGAGGGGATTCCCCTGCGCATCTGCCAATCGAGCATAGGGATAAGTTTCGGTCAATCCCGTAAAAATCAACCCATTCAGCCCTTGATTACGGGTTGTCGCTTTATTTCTGATCAAAGCAATCTGATTGGAAAAGGTCAACCGCTCTTTCCAAAATTTAAATTCTTGGTTTCCCTTAAAAGTGATTCTATGCCTGTCGTTCCCCTGAATGTTTTCCCGGCTTTGGTCGTAGCCCAGGGAAATCCCGTAGCGTTGTCTTTGGTCCCCTCCGGATACTTGCAAAGCATACTGTTGGTCCAGCTGAGGCTGATAGATATAACGATTGATATCCTGCCTCAGATCCTGAGCACGAAGAAACGCCAATTGGCGATCTGCTTCCTCCTGTGTGATTTCTCCGTTTTTCAGGGCATGAAACAACTCAACCCCCGGAGTAATGGCATCCTGATTTCGGGAATTGAGAGCGCTGTTGTAAAAATTTCGGGAATAGAGCAGCTCTTCTACTTCCAGAAAGTCCGCCGGACTCATGTTTTGGGCATAGAAGGCATCCGGCTTTTCGAAAAGCCGGGTATTGGCATTGAATGAAACCTTTAGCGGCTGATTATATCGCCCATTTTTGGTGGTTATGACGATTACTCCATTCCCCGCACGAGCTCCCCAGATGGAGGCCGCAGCGGCATCCCGAAGCACGGTCACCTGCTCCACATCATTTGGATTGATATTTTCCAAGGGTCCATCATAAGGAAAATTGTCCACTACGATCAAGGGCTGAGAATTGGCAAAAAAGGTACTCTTGCCCCTGATGGAAATTCTGTCCTCCACTCCTGCTCTGGGATTGATCAATAGGCCTGAAGTCACATTTTCAAGGCGGGAAAGGATATCCGGGCTTACACTACGGTTTAATAATTCTTCATCGACTGAAACAAAGGAGCCCGTCACCCGCTCCTTGGGCAATTCTTGATAGCCGGTAGCGACTACCTCCACCCCCTGAAGCTCCATATCACTAGGTACAAGGACAATCCGGATTTCTTCTTTAAGTGGAATAGATAAGTCGACGGTTTGCGTTCCAAAACCGATAAAACTAACGGTCAACTGGTAGTTACCTTCGGAAAGGGTAAGGGAAAATTGCCCATTTTCATCGGTAATTTCCAGGTTTTGCGCTCCTTCCACTCGAACTGTAGCCCCAGGGAGGGGTTCCATGGTGGATTGGTCGAGGACGGTTCCCCGAATTATTTCCTGTGCGAATGCCGGTCCTTGCAGGATCAAAAATGCTCCGACCAGCCAAGTAAATAGAAACTTTTTCATAAGATGGATTGGGGTTTGGATGGGGAATTATTGAGATGTTTTTTCAACAGTGGAATCAGCTCTTCAGCCAAAAAAGGAACTTGGGAGGCCTGAATGATTCTCCCCTTTCCATCCAGTAAAATCCGGTTGGGAAAAGAACTTATTCCGTATTGGAGGAGGAAGGGGTGTTTTCGGTTGAGAGATCCGGTATAGAGATTGGTAAACTCTTCCTGGGTGTATTTGCCTGATTCCAGACTGGATAACCAAAGCGCCTCGGTAAAATCTGCCGAAACAGTGATTACCTGAATTCGGGAATCCATTCCAAATTCTTCCTTGACAGCGGTGAGTGTATTTTCATTAAAAGCCAAACAGGCCTTGCATCCGGTAATCCAAAATTCAAGCAGAATCAGATCCCCTTCTGCGATTTCCTCCAGGGTTTTGATGGTGCCGTTTTTGTCAAAAAACTCAAAACCGGAGACCTTTTTACCTGTCCCCTTTAATTCGAGTAGGACTTCCAGCCAGTCTTTGTATGCTGAGTCCTCCAGCATTCCAAGCTGTTCGCTCAGGTATTGGGTGGCATTGGGGATTTGTTCGTAACTCTGGTAAAATAATCGGACGAGTAATTTGCTGTTCCAATAGGGATCCTCAATCGGATCATGGAGATACCTACTTTGTTGGGCGACACCTGCTTTGATTCTGGATTGCACCTCCAATAGATCCATCATTTCGGCCGAATGGGGGCTCATGGGCTTCTCCAAGACAGGCTGTAATTTTTGGAGCTGATTCTGGGCCAATCGAACTACCGCTGCCTGGAATTCCGTGCTGTCTTTTTCACGATTGGCATACAATAGATGGCTGTTGATGCTGAGTAGGTGTTTTTTCCATTCCCGGAGTTCCACCTCCATTTTAAAGAAATCCAAAAGCCCTATTGGGAGCTGATCCTTATAGGAGTCAATGAGTTTCCAGGATTGGGCTATCAATTCATCGGATTGATACAAATTTCGGCTGGCCAATTCATCCAGAACTTGCCGGTTTCGTGCCTGAAACGTCAATAAGGGACCCGCAGTGGATTGAGCCTCCCGGTATTGGGCGGCGTAGGTAGAGTCGGCCAAGACCAGATCGGGATTTTCGGTCCAAAGTATCGGTGGAGTCCTTACCTGAAATTCTTCCTCCAGCCTGTTTAATTCCTGTTGCAGTCGAAATTTCAGTGCAGAAGGACCTGCAAAAACCAGGGAATTGGATTCCAGGTTAAGAAAAACCTGGACGGTATCTCCGGGATCTATTCGGAAGCGGTGGATAAAAGGAACCGATTCACCCAAGGATAAAGAGATCCATTGGGGCTGATTGTCCGTGGATAAATTGTACTGAAAAGAGCGGGATTTGGGATAGGCTCCTTCCATCAAGTTGCCCAGTTTCAGAGGGAGAAAAAGGAGGTTGGCACCGGGCGCTTTTGGAGAATCAAAAAAGTACTCCGGATAAATCTGGAGTCGAATTTGATCCCTGCTACCATACTCGGTGAGCCTCCCCCAGATGACTGCATCAGGCGAGGAAGTATCCTTTTGCCCATCTATTTGTAAGGGTAGCGGTCCTCCGTCCAGTTCCAGAGAGGATGCACCTGGCAAGAAATCAAATGGAAGGAAATTGGGTTCTGGGCTTAGCGCCCTGGCTTTTTTCGGGGATGCTTTTTGATTCTGATGAGCTGAAAAAACCCTGAGCGGGGCGGGCTGGAGGATCACTCCCTCCTCCCCTGCACCCGAATCAGGGTCGCGTTCAACTAAACCAACTATATCTGGTTGGGTAAATTCGGAGCGGGAATCCCCGCCCCGATAGGGCACAGACCTATGAGGAAAATCTGCACCGGGTGAATCGGCAACTTTATCCGATGCCACTAGGTACCTCCCGACAAGGCATAGCATCCCGATAGCTATCGGGACCAGGAAGCATGTGTATAGATTTTTTTTCATGCTCAAAAGAGTTGGAAGACCGAAGACCGGAGACGGAAGCACGGAGACGGAAGGGAAAATCAGAAATTAGAATTCTGAAAGCTGAAATGCCTAAACAGCAAGTTGATGGTAACCAACAAATTCTTTATAGGATATAGCTCTCCCATTCCAACTCCCATATGTCTTTAGGACTGGTCGGTCTTGATTAGAAATTGATTAAATGTGATAAGCGAAAATCCTCTGCAGCGGAAGGCTTATCTTTCAGTCGACGGTCGGCAGTCGACAGTCGACAGTATCGTCACTCCCCGATTCGTGTGGATAGGCCCGCCGGAGAATACAAAGTCCTTTTGGGCGCAATCAGGGAGAAAAAATAGGATTAAATAGGCTGTTTGGGTTTACGGGGAAAGAGCCGATCCAATGGGCTGATTCCCTGAATGAATAATTTCATGAACCAAGAAACAAAAGGCTGAGACAAAGATCTCTTCCGAAAATTCCTTCCCGGGAAATAAGTCAATCCAGAAAAAATCAAGGTCTGTTCCATGATACTTGGGTTATAACTATGTCCAAGTTGAGACCATGCCAAAAAAGGAGGCGTGGAACTCAACCTACCGATACCAGGTACCTAGGATAGACCTCGAACACGGATAAGAAGAGCCCACGCCAATGGCGTGAGCAATCCACTTACTATCCCGTGTTCTTCGAAATTTCCTAGGTTTCGGTATCGAGACGTCAAGTGCGATGCTCATATGGATATTACTCCAAGTAAAGAATCACGAATAAACAAAAAACTGTTATAACACAGAAATTTGCTTAGCAATAACTAAGCGTAAAAGTACAAGAGATTTTGGTATTTGCAAGAACTGATGGCAAAAAAATCAAAATTCGAATTAGCTGTTATTCAAAAAGTTAAAGAATTCCGAGAATATCGGGAACTTGGACAAAGGGATATAGCTGCTATACTTGGAGTAACAGAAGGATTTATTGGTCAAATAGAGAGTCCAAATAGCGCAAGTAAATATAACCTCAATCATCTCAATACACTGGCAAAAGAACTCCAATGTTCTCCGAAGGATTTTATACCTGAGAACCCCCTATAGTATTTATTTAATACGCCGAAATATTTTTTTTCAAAATTTAAACCCTGGAGGATTAATTAATGGTCAATAAATCTTAGCGTACGAAAAAGTCTAGAGTAGAGGTGTGTGATTAGTGAGGAGGGGAAGAGGGTTGTTGGAAAAGATAAAACGTAAATTATTTATCTCTCTATTCCATTAATTATCGCATCAACTTGACGATTATTCAAACAATACTTAGGTGAATAAGTAAGGTCATACATTTTCAAAAGATGAGAATTCCCAATTAATGAACCGCGCCCTTCTCCAAATTTTTCAATTACTTTGGCTCTTAATTGGGTTGGAACATCACCAAAATAAATTGTTCGAAAAAATGAAGCATCTGCAATTAAGCCTCCAAATTCTAGCCAACAATGTCCATTCCACATCAAGTCTTCAAAGTTACCCAATTCTGGATCAGGAAGGGGGCCATTACAAACGAAAACTTTTCTATCCATAAATTGTAAATCACCACAAATAACGGCCACAGGTATAGTAGAGTTATCTTGAATAATGGCTGCCCAAATAGCAGATATTTTCGTACAATTGAACGCTGTTTGAGGCATATTTTTTAATACTTCTGTGGCTGTCATTTTAATAAATTCTATTTCCTCATGATTAAGGAGATATCCTAAATACATTTCCGTTTCTGCAATAGAAAAATTTTGAAGTAAAACTTGTCTTAACGTCATATCTCTGTTCTCACTCATACCTACTTTTTTTAATGGACTTTAAAATCAAAAAACATATGATACAGCCCTATAATCGAAGTATCAGATCTTTGGTGGAAGGAGTTGAAAAATGAAGTTGAAGTTGAAGGATTGATCGAGAGGGTATGAGCTAAGGCCTGAATCTTACTTTGTAAAGCAATGCTAATAGTGGCTTGATCTCCTGAGATAACAAATCCAATCATTCCAGCTATTTCATCCCCTTCTGCATATTGTAAAGTAATAAAGCGGTTCAGCCCGTCATTAATATATGCGTTATCTGCGCTCTTCAATCTTTTGCACTCAACAATAAATTCCATTCCTGAAAATTTAAACGAGAAGTCAGAACGTACTTTAGTTCCATCGCCGGCAAAGCTCCAATTTTCCCAGTTAAGGTAAATAACTTTAATTTGAAGCCATTTTCTTAAAGGGGATTTTTCATTATTAAAAAGGTCATCGCAAAACCTATCCCTAATATCATTCTCTGTACTAATCGTCTTATCGATTCGATCATATGCCCCAATGAGAGAGAATAAATATAGTTTTTCAATTATTTCCTGTTTAGAGGTGTATCCTAGATTGGAAAGATTGTTAGCGATAAACTCAGCTTGGCTAGAACTCTTAGGCTGGCAAATAATTAATGAACGCCTCAATTTCCTCTTTGGCATCTTTCATAGCCTGTCTTATCGTCCAGTCTTTGAATTGATTACTTTTAATGATATAAAACTTGCCTTGTTCTTTATCGTAAATTTTAACCTTTTCTTCAAACAGAATTCTAATGGAATCGGTAATAGCCAATTGTTGGCCTTTTACAAAATTCACAATGGATAGTTGAGGGTTTTTCAGAAGTTCAGTCTCATTCTCTTTATCAGTAATAGAAATGCAGATGACCACCCCTAGGTTTTTAGAAATATGGTAGCTTGCATTGATGGTTTTATTTTTTGACAATAATAGTGAGTAAGCATCTTTAAAAGCTATCCAATATGCATTGATATCAGATGGTAAGACTGTAAGATCATTCTTGCCTGCTCTATTGACGCGGACTTCGTAAAACTCCCGAATGATTTCCTTTTCATATTCTAATAAACCGTATAGGTCAAAAACCAATTCATTGAGATGAAGAATTTCACTTTCAAAATCACTTCCTTTGGTTTTTTTATTCTGTATTCTGTGCACAAGCTGCGTCATTTCATCTGCAACTTTAGTATCTCCTATTACTTTAAATGGCAAATTCTCAATATCTTCATTTCTCAGATTTACCCAAGTTTTACCTTTTCCCCATTGAACAGATAGTTGATAAATAATAAATCCTATTAGTTGTGAATTAAATACTCCAAGTTGAGGTGAGTAATTCCCAATATTATCATTACAATCACTAAGTTTTATGGAAATCATATTGTCCTTGAAGAGGACTTCTTCTTTTAAGAAAAGACCTCGCAGTAGGTATCCATCTTGCTTAGTTGGACCAATTGGAAACACGATTCTCTCCCCCCTAAATACAGACTCTTCTCTAGCCCTATGAAGGTCCTGGTTCCAATTAAATAATTCTAAGTCACTTATGATTTGATATTGTACAAAATCTTGTGGTGTAATAATTTGTTTCCAAATGGGAGCACCTTTAGGCTTCATTTCCCCTTTGGGTTGTAATCCTCTTCTTGCATCAACCTTTAATTTTTTTTGTTTTAGAAGCTTATTTACGATTAAATCATGTGCCTCTAAATCCGAATTGACTAGAACCTTCCAAAGCGAATCATACTCAATAAATTCAGCCTGCTTCAGTTCAAAAAGATCAGAGCTTGTATAATGTATCAATTCAAAATGTCTTGCGAATTCCGTAAGCTTTGGTGAAATATATCGTAGTGTATTATCCTCTGTAGTTTTATTCCTGAAAATAAGAACAACGCAGGGTTCGCTTGCACCCACCTCGACCTGCTGCCCTTGGACATTCCCAATTACTGATTTTT
>TARA_R100000365_G_scaffold2102_1_pt1 | contig 10773 bp, 6 predicted proteins | sample TARA_R100000365 | Tara Oceans TARA_R100000365 (sample SAMEA2620668) | marine metagenome | biome: marine biome (ENVO:00000447); feature: mesopelagic zone (ENVO:00000213); material: "saline water (ENVO:00002010), including plankton (ENVO:xxxxxxxx)" | depth 1000 m | reverse complement strand
GCGCCGTGCACCTGGAAGACCAGGTGGCGCAGAAGCGCTGCGGCCTCCGCCCCAATAAGGAAATCGTCTCCAAGGCGGAGATGGTGGACCGCATCAAGGCCGCCGCCGACGCCCGCACCGACCAGGACTTCTTTATCATCGCGCGCACCGACGCGTTCCAGAAAGAGGGCCTGGACGCGGCGGTCGATCGCGCCCGCGCCTGCCTGGAAGCGGGCGCCGACGGCATCTTCGCCGAGGCGGTGCACACCCTGGAAGACTACAAGGCGTTCGCCGAAGGCCTCGGCGGCGCGCCGCTGCTGGCCAATATCACCGAATTCGGCGCTACGCCGCTGTTCACCCGCGAGGAGCTCAGCGACGCCGGCGCCAGCATGATCCTTTATCCGTTGTCCGCGTTCCGCGCCATGAACCAGGCGGCGCTGAACGTGTACCGCACGATTCGCGAAGAGGGCACCCAGAAAAACGTGGTGGACACCATGCAGACGCGCATGGAACTGTACGACTTCCTGGGCTACCACGACTACGAACGCAAGCTTGACGAACTGTTCGCCCAGCAACGCGGCGAATAAATCAACCCGCTGCCGGCCGGTGACGGCACCTGGTGCCCGGTCACGCCGGGCCGGCAGTGTTTCACTTCTTGAGCAGAGGAAAACGACGATGGCAGAGAAGAAAGTTGGCGGCGCCGGCCTGCGTGGCCAGGTAGCGGGCAAGACCGCGCTCTCCACGGTGGGCAAATCCGGCTCCGGCCTGACCTATCGCGGCTACGACGTGAAGGATCTGGCGGAGAACTGCCAGTTCGAAGAGGTGGCGTACCTGATCCTCAAGGGCGAGCTGCCCGACCAGAGCGAGCTGGACGCCTACAAAACCAAGCTGAAAGGCCTTCGCGGGCTGCCCCAGGCGCTCAAGGAAGTGCTCGAGCGGATCCCCAAGGACGCCCATCCCATGGATGTGATGCGCACCGGCTGCTCCATGCTCGGCAACCTGGAAACCGAAACCAGCTTCGACCAGCAGGACGACCAGGCCGACCGCATGCTGGCCGCGTTCCCGAGCATCATCTGCTACTGGTACCGGTTCAGCCACGACGGCGTGCGCGTGGACACCGAGACCGACGACGATTCCATCGGCGCCCACTTCCTGCACATGCTGCGCGGCGAGAAGCCCAACCAGTTGCATGAAACGGTGATGAACGTATCGCTGATCCTGTACGCGGAGCACGAGTTCAACGCGTCCACCTTCACGGCCCGCGTCTGCGCGTCCACGCTCAGCGATATCCACAGCTGTGTCACCGGCGCCATCGGCAGCCTGCGCGGCCCGCTGCACGGCGGCGCCAACGAAGCGGCGATGGCCATGATCGAGAAGTTCAGCGACGCCGACGACGCCGAAAAAGGCATGCTCGGCATGCTCGAGCGCAAAGAGAAGATCATGGGCTTCGGCCACGCCATTTACACCGAGTCCGATCCGCGCAACGCGATCATCAAGCACTGGGCCGAGAAGCTGGCCGAGGACGTGGGCGACACCACCCTGTACCCGGTGTCGGTACGTTGCGAGGAAGTGATGTGGCGCGAGAAGAAGCTGTTCTGTAACGCCGACTTCTTCCACGCGTCCGCCTACCACTTCATGGGCATCCCCACCAAGCTGTTCACGCCGATCTTCGTGATGAGCCGCCTGACCGGCTGGGCCGCCCATGTGTTCGAGCAGCGCGCGGACAACCGCATTATCCGTCCCAGCGCCGACTACACCGGCCCGGAACTGCGCAAGGTCACGCCGATCGCCGAGCGATAAGGCACGCCTTGAACGAGAACGGACGGGCGTTCGCGTCGCCGAACGTCCGCCGTGCTCGCCCCGCACTCCCCATTTTCTACTCAGGTACTCCCAGGCATGAACACCGAATACCGCAAACGCCTTCCAGGCACGGATCTGGACTACTTCGATACCCGAGCCGCGGTGGACGCGATCCAGCCCGGCGCCTACGACACGCTGCCGTACACCTCCCGCATTCTCGCCGAGCAGCTGGTGCGCCGCTGCGAGCCCGCGGCGCTGACGGATGCCCTGAAACAGCTGATCGAGCGTAAGCGGGATCTGGATTTCCCCTGGTACCCGGCGCGCGTGGTGTGCCACGACATTCTCGGCCAGACCGCCCTGGTGGATCTGGCTGGTTTGCGTGACACCATCGCCGAGCAGGGCGGCGACCCGTCCAAGATCAACCCGGTGGTGCCCACCCAGCTGATCGTCGACCACTCCCTGGCGGTGGAACACCCGGGCTTCGAGGAGAACGCCTTCGAGAAGAACCGGGCGGTGGAAGACCGCCGCAACGAGGACCGCTTCCACTTTATCAACTGGACCAAGACCGCCTTTGATAACGTCGACGTGATCCCGCCGGGCAACGGCATCATGCACCAGATCAACCTGGAGAAGATGTCGCCGGTGGTGCAGGTACGCGAAGGCGTGGCCTACCCGGACACCTGCGTGGGCACCGACAGCCACACGCCGATGGTGGACGCGCTGGGCGTGATCTCCGTGGGCGTGGGCGGCCTGGAAGCGGAAAACGTGATGCTGGGCAACCCGTCCATGATGCGCCTGCCCGACATCGTCGGCGTGGAGCTCACCGGCAAGCTCAAGCCGGGCATCACCGGCACCGACCTGGTGCTGGCGATCACCGAGTTCCTGCGTAAGGAGCGGGTGGTCGGCGCCTATCTGGAGTTCTTCGGCGAAGGGGCGGACAGCCTTTCCGTGGGCGACCGCGCCACCATCGCCAACATGACCCCGGAATACGGCGCCACCGCCGGCATGTTCTTTATCGACGACAACACCCTGGATTACCTGAGACTGACCGGCCGCGAAGACGAGCAGGTGGCCCTGGTGGAGAAGTACGCCAAGGAAACCGGGCTGTGGGCGGACGCCCTCAAGGGCGCGGACTACGAGCGCGTGCTCCGGTTCGACCTGTCCTCGGTGGGCCGTAACCTGGCCGGCCCGTCCAACCCGCACGCGCTGCTGCCGGCGTCGGACCTGGCGGCCCGCGGCGTGGCCGGTGCCTGGGAAGAGAAAGAGGGCGAAATGCCCGACGGCGCGGTGATCATCGCCGCCATCACCTCCTGCACCAACACCAGCAACCCGCGCAACATGATCGCCGCCGGTCTGATCGCCCGTAACGCCAACCGGCTGGGCCTGATCCGCAAGCCGTGGGTGAAGTCGTCCCTGGCGCCGGGTTCCAAGACCGTGAAGATGTACCTGGAGGAAGCGGAGCTGTTGCCGGAGCTGCAGCAGCTTGGCTTCGACGTGGTGGCGTTCGCCTGCACCACCTGCAACGGCATGAGCGGCGCCCTGGACCCGGAAATCCAGAAAGAAGTGATCGACCGGGATCTGTACGCCACCGCGGTGCTGTCCGGCAACCGTAACTTCGACGGCCGTATCCACCCCTACGCCAAGCAGGCGTTCCTGGCCTCGCCGCCGCTGGTGGTGGCCTACGCCATCGCCGGCACCATCCGTTTCGATATCGAGAAGGACGTGCTCGGCCATGACGCGGACGGCAAGCCGATCATGCTCAAGGACATCTGGCCGGACGACAGCGAGATCGACGCCATCGTTAAATCCAGCGTCAAGCCGGAGCAGTTCCGCCGCACCTACATTCCCATGTTCGAGAAGAAAGAGGGCGGCGCGAAGGCGGTGAGCCCGCTGTACGACTGGCGCCCGCAGTCCACCTACATCCGCCGTCCGCCGTACTGGGAAGGCACCATGGCGGAGGCCCGCGCGCTCAAGAACATGCGGCCCCTGGCGGTGTTGCCGGACAACATCACCACCGACCACCTGTCGCCGTCCAACGCCATCCTGCTGGACAGCGCCGCCGGCGCCTACCTGCACAAGATGGGCCTGCCGGAGGAGGACTTTAACTCCTACGCCACCCATCGCGGTGACCACCTCACCGCCCAACGGGCCACGCTCGCCAACCCGAAACTGTTCAATGAAATGGTGCGCGACGAAGACGGCAATGTGATCCAGGGCTCGCTGGCCCGGGTGGAGCCGGAAGGCGAAGTGATGCGCATGTGGGAAGCGATCGAAACCTACATGGAGCGCAAGCAGCCGCTGATCATCATCGCCGGCGCCGACTACGGTCAGGGTTCGTCCCGCGACTGGGCCGCCAAGGGCGTGGCGCTGGCCGGCGTGGAAGCGATCGTGGCGGAAGGCTTCGAGCGCATTCACCGCACCAACCTGATCGGCATGGGCGTGATGCCGCTGCAGTTCCAGGAAGGCACCACCCGCCATACCCTGGGCATCGACGGCACCGAGGTGTTCGACGTGGAAGGCGAGCCGTCGCCGCGCGCCGAGCTCACCCTGGTGATGCACCGCGCCAACGGCGACGTGGAGCGCATCCCGGTGATCTGCCGTCTGGATACCGCCGAGGAAGTCTCCGTGTACTCCGCCGGCGGCATTCTGCAGCGCTTCGCCAAGGACTTCATGCAGGCCGCCAGCTAACGCAATCGCGAGGATCCGTACCATGGCTCACGCAGCCCAGATCAAAATCCCCGCCACCTACATGCGTGGCGGCACCAGCAAGGGCGTTTTCTTCAGCCTTAACGATCTGCCGGAAGCGGCACGCGTTCCCGGGCCCGCCCGGGACGCGCTGCTGCTGCGGGTGATCGGCAGCCCCGATCCCTACGGCAAGCACACCGACGGCATGGGTGGCGCCACCTCCAGCACCAGCAAGACGGTGATCCTGTCGAAAAGCGACAGCCCGGATCACGACGTGGACTACCTGTTCGGCCAGGTCTCCATCGATAAACCGTTCATCGACTGGAGCGGCAACTGCGGCAACCTGACCGCGGCGGTGGGCGCCTTCGCCATCAGCAACGGCCTGGTGGCCGCCGACCGTATTCCCGATAACGGGGTGGCGGTGGTGCGCATCTGGCAGGCCAACATCGAAAAGACCATCGTCGCCCACGTGCCGATCACCGACGGCCAGGTTCAGGAAACCGGTGACTTCGAGCTGGACGGGGTGACCTTCCCGGCGGCGGAAGTGGTGATTGACTTCATGGACCCGGCGGACGGCGACGGCGCCATGTTCCCCACCGGCAACCCGGTGGATGAACTGGAGGTGCCCGGCCTCGGCACGCTCAAGGCGACCCTGATCAACGCCGGCATTCCCACCGTGTTCGTCAACGCCGAGGACGTGGGCTACACCGGCGCCGAGCTGCAGGGCGACATCAACGAGGACGCCCGCGCCCTGGCCATGTTCGAAACCCTGCGTGCCCACGGCGCCCTGCGCATGGGGCTGATCCAGTCCCTGGAAGAGGCGGAGCAACGGCAACACACGCCCAAGGTGGCGTTCGTGGCCGGCCCGCGCGACTATGTGGCGTCCAGCGGTAAAAAAGTGGCCGCCGGCGACGTGGATCTGCTGGTGCGGGCGCTGTCCATGGACAAGCTGCACCATGCCATGATGGGCACGGCGGCGGTGGCCATCGGCACCGCGGCGGCGATTCCCGGCACCCTGGTGAACCTGGCCGCCGGCGGCGGCGAACGGGACGCGGTGCGTTTCGGGCACCCGTCCGGCACCCTGCGCGTGGGCGGCGAAGCCCACCAGCAGGACGGCGAATGGGTGGTCACCAAGGCCAGCATGAGCCGCAGCGCCCGCGTCTTGATGGAAGGCTGGGTGCGCGTACCCGGAGACGCATTCTAGACAGAAAGGAGGCCCCATGAGCAGCAACGTCGACCAGAACCTGCGCCCGGATTACGATCCGGAAATCCAGGCCATCGTGGACTATGTCCTCGACTATCGGATCGACTCCGAGGAGGCCTGGGACACCGCCCGCAACTGCCTGATCGACACCCTGGGCTGCGGTTTGCTGGCACTGCGTTTCCCGGAGTGCAGCAAACATCTGGGGCCGCTGGTGGAGGGCACCCAGGTGCCCCACGGCGCCCGGGTGCCGGGCACGCCGCACCGGCTCGACCCGGTGAAGGCGGCCTGGGACATCGGCTGCATCGTGCGCTGGCTGGATTACAACGACACCTGGCTGGCGGCGGAGTGGGGCCACCCCTCGGATAATCTCGGCGGCATTCTGGCGGTGGCCGACTACCTGTCACAGAAGAATCTCGCCAACGGCAAGGCGCCGCTGACCATCAAGGACGTGCTCGAGGCCATGATCATGGCCCACGAGATCCAGGGCGTGCTGGCGCTGGAAAACTCCTTTAACCGGGTGGGCCTGGACCATGTGCTGCTGGTCAAGGTGGCCTCCACCGCGGTGGTGGCGCGGATGATGGGGGCCAACCGGGAGCAGCTGCTGTCGGCGGTGTCCCACGCCTGGGTGGACGGCCAGGCGCTGCGTACCTACCGGCACGCTCCCAACGCCGGCTCGCGCAAATCCTGGGCCGCCGGCGACGCCACCAGCCGGGCGGTGCGCCTGGCGGACATCGCCCTGCGCGGCGAGATGGGCATCCCCGGGGCGCTGTCCGCGCCCCAGTGGGGCTTCTACGACGTCCTGTTTTCCAAGACCAACAAGGACCAGAAGCTCAAGCCCGAGGAAGACCGCAAGTTCAAATTCCAGCGTGACTACGGCAGTTACGTGATGGAGAACATCCTCTTCAAGATCAGCTTCCCGGCGGAGTTCCACAGCCAGACCGCCTGCGAAGCGGCGGTCACCCTGCACCCGCAGGTGAAGGACCGCCTCGATGAGATCGACCGCATCGTGATCACCACCCACGACTCGGCGATCCGCATCATTTCCAAGCAGGGGCCGCTCGCCAACCCGGCGGACCGGGACCACTGCATCCAGTACATGACGGCGGTGCCGCTGATTTTCGGCAACCTGGTGGCGGAGCACTACGAGGACGAGTTCCACGAGGCGCACCCGCGGATCGACGAGCTGCGCGACAAGATGGAGATCGTCGAGGACGAACGCTATTCCAGGGACTATCACGACCCGGAAAAGCGCTCCATCGCCAACGCCATCCAGGTGTTCTTCAAGGACGGCTCAAGCACCGACCAGGTCGCGGTGGAGTACCCCATCGGCCACCGTCGGCGCCGGGAGGAGGGCATTCCGGTGCTGGAACAGAAGTTCAAACGCAACCTGGCCACCCGTTTCCCGGCCGCCCGAGTGGCGGAGATCATGGACCTGTGTCTGGACCCGGCGCGGCTCAACGACACGCCGGTCAACGAGTTCATGGACCGGTTCGTGATCTGAACCGGCCGCCGGCGGCGCCGGTTATTGCAGCCGGCGCTGCAGCCCGGTGGTGGCGAGGATGCGGGTGCTGATTTCCTCGATGGACAGCTCGGTGGCGTCCAGGTGGGGAATATTGAACTTGTTGTAGAGCGCCTGCAGGGCGCGCACTTCCATATCGCACTGGCGCGGTGACGCGTAGCGGCTGCCCGCCTTGCGTTCGCTGCGAATGGCGCTGAGCCGGTCGGCGTTGATGGTCAGGCCGAACAGCTTGTGTTTGTGCGGGGCCAGCGCATCGGGCAAGCGCAGATCGTCGAAATCGTCCTCGGTGAGCGGATAGTTGGCCGCGAACAGGCCGAACTGCAGCGCCAGATAGAGGCAGGTCGGCGTCTTGCCGGAGCGTGACACCCCCACCAGAATCAGATCCGCCTGGTCGTAATAGCGGGTGCGCGCGCCGTCGTCGTTGTCCAGCGCGAAGTGCACCGCGTTGATGCGGATGCGGTACGCCTGCTGATCGCGGATCGCGTGGCTCTGCCCGACCTTGTGGTTGGCGGTGACGCCGAGCTCGTCTTCCAGCGGCTTCTGGAAGGCGGTGAACAGATCCAGCACCTTGCCCTTGCAGGTGTGCAGGATGGCGCGGTGGTCGTCGTTGACCAGGGTGGAAAAGACGATGGGTTTGGCGCCGTCGGTCTGCGCCGTCCGGTCAATTCGGGCCACCGCTTCCCGGGTCAGGTCATCCGAGGCCACATAGGGGATCGTCACCTGGTCGAATTTGATGCCGCCGAACTGGCTCAGCAGACTGTGACCGAGGGTCTCGGCGGTGATGCCGGTGCCGTCGGAGATAAAAAAGGCGGTTCTGGCCATGGGCTCGATGCTCCTTCCACAAAAGTCGTAACAGATTGCCCAATCCGGGCGGGCAAAGCGCTGATGTTTTGGGTAGAATGGCGCCTCCATTCATTCCGGTAAAGTTAAGAGAGCCTCGAAACACCCCCCGGCGACCTGAAGCGTAAAGCCAGAGCGCGCCAAGAGTGGGTCGGAGGCTCCCCAGGCCAGCAATACTTAAGGAGACGACCTTGGCGGAATACGTAGTCTGGTTTCAGGATCTGGGCAAGGGCGATGTCGAGCGCGTCGGTGGCAAGAACGCCTCCCTTGGCGAGATGATCAGCAACCTGGCGGCGGCCGGCGTGTCCGTCCCGGGCGGTTTTGCGACCACCGCGGAAGCCTTCCGCGACTTCCTCGAGCACAACGATCTGACCACCAAGATCAATGACGCTCTCGGGGCGCTGGACGTGGAAGACGTGGTGGCTCTGGCGGAAACCGGTGAGAAGATCCGTAAATGGGTGGTGGACGCCCCCTTCCAGCCCGAGCTGGAAGCGGCGATCCGCGACGCCTATGAGAAGATGGGCGGCGGCGACGGCGAACTGCCGGTGGCGGTGCGCTCTTCCGCCACCGCCGAAGACCTGCCGGACGCCTCCTTCGCCGGTCAGCAGGAGACCTTCCTCAACATTCGCGGCCTCGACCATGTGATGGTGGCGGTGAAGGAAGTGTTCGCCTCCCTGTTCAACGACCGCGCCATCAGCTACCGGGTGCACCAGGGCTTCGACCACAAACTGGTGGCCCTGTCCGCCGGCGTGCAGCAGATGGTGCGCTCCGAGACTGGCGCCGCCGGGGTCATGTTCACCCTGGACACTGAATCCGGCTTCCGCGACGTGGTGTTCATCACCGCCTCCTACGGCCTGGGCGAAATGGTGGTGCAGGGCGCCGTGAACCCGGATGAGTTTTATGTCCATAAAAAGACGCTGCTGAACAAGCGCCCCTGCATTCTGCGCCGCAACCTGGGCAGCAAAATGCAGAAAATGGTCTACGGCAGCGAAGCCAGCGCCGGCAAATCGGTGCAGACCGTGGACGTGGACAGCGCCGACCGGCTGCGCTTCTGCCTCACCGATGCCCAGGTGGAAGACCTTTCCCGCCAGGCCATCGAGATCGAAAAGCACTACGGCATGCCCATGGACATCGAATGGGCGCTGGACGGCGACGACGGCAAGCTCTACATCGTCCAGGCCCGTCCGGAGACTGTGAAGAGCCGTTCCGACGCCTCCGTGATGGAGCGCTACCTGCTCAAGCAGACCGGCAAGGTGCTGGTGGAAGGCCGCGCCATCGGTCAGCGCATCGGCGCCGGCCCGGTGCGCATCGTCTCCAACATCAAGGAAATGGACCGTGTGCAGCCCGGCGACGTGCTGGTCACCGACATGACCGACCCGGACTGGGAACCGGTGATGAAGCGCGCCTCCGCCATCGTCACCAACCGCGGCGGGCGCACCTGCCACGCGGCGATCATCGCCCGTGAACTGGGCGTGCCGGCCATCGTCGGCTGCGGCGACGCCACCGACCTGCTCAAGGACGGCCAGGAAGTGACCGTCTCCTGCGCCGAGGGCGACACCGGCAACATCTACGAAGGCAAGCTGGACTTTGACATCCAGCGCAACTCCATCGAGTCCATGCCCAAGCTGCCGTTCAAGATCATGATGAACGTGGGCAACCCGGACCGCGCCTTCGATTTCGCCACGCTGCCCAACCAGGGCGTGGGCCTGGCCCGTCTCGAGTTCATCATCAACCGGATGATCGGCGTGCACCCCAAGGCGCTGTTGAACTACGGCAGCCTGCCGCGCGACGTGAAACAGGCCGCCGACAAGCGCATCGCCGGCTACGACGATCCGGTGGACTTCTACGTCGAGAAACTGGTGGAAGGCATCGCCACGCTGGCCGCCGCCTTCCATCCGGAAAAGGTGATCGTGCGCCTGTCCGACTTCAAGTCCAACGAATACGCCAACCTGATCGGCGGTAGCCTCTACGAGCCGGACGAAGAAAACCCGATGCTCGGCTTCCGGGGCGCCAGCCGCTACATCAGCGAAAACTTCCGCGACTGCTTCGAACTGGAGTGCCGCGCGATCAAGAAAGTCCGTGAGCAGATGGGCTTCACCAACGTGGAAGTGATGGTGCCGTTCGTGCGCACCCCGGGCGAGGCCGAGCAGGTGATCGATCTGCTCGCCAAGAACGGGCTCAAGCGCGGCGACGAAGGCCTGCGGGTGATCATGATGTGCGAGCTGCCCACCAACGCGCTGCTCGCCGACGAGTTCCTGCAGTACTTCGACGGCTTCTCCATCGGCTCCAACGACCTGACCCAGCTGACCCTGGGCCTGGACCGGGACTCCGGCATCGTCAGCCACCTGTTCGACGAGCGCGACCCGGCGGTGAAGGCTCTGCTGAAGATGGCCATCGACGCCTGCAATGCCCAGGGCAAGTACGTGGGCATTTGCGGCCAGGGGCCGTCCGATCACCCGGATCTGGCGCGCTGGTTGATGGACCAGGGTATTTCCTCGGTGTCCCTGAACCCGGATTCGGTGATGGGCACCTGGTTCTACCTGGCGGAAAACCTGGTCGACTGACCCTCGACCCGGTTTCCACCCCTAAAAAGCCCGGCCTTCGCGCCGGGCTTTTTTATGGTGCATCGCGTTTTGGCCGGGCGGGGTCTCTCCAGCCGGGGGCGCGTGTCTGTGTCAGCCCCTTCCGGAAGGTGTGGATTCCCTCCAGCAAGGGCGAGGTGCCGGGCAGGGCTGCCCAGGACACG
>TARA_R100000365_G_C2748294_1_pt1 | contig 10790 bp, 7 predicted proteins | sample TARA_R100000365 | Tara Oceans TARA_R100000365 (sample SAMEA2620668) | marine metagenome | biome: marine biome (ENVO:00000447); feature: mesopelagic zone (ENVO:00000213); material: "saline water (ENVO:00002010), including plankton (ENVO:xxxxxxxx)" | depth 1000 m | reverse complement strand
AGGAGATCCGCGACCTGCTCCGCAGCCTGGAGATCGTTGCCGGCACCATTGCCGTTATTGTCGCCCTGGCCATTGCGGGCTCTGCTCCGCTGATTGCGAACGGATGGGTCAAGATCGACACGCTCGACCCGCAAACGGTTACACAAGCCGTCGCGGTGATGGGCCTGGTCATGGCCACGCGCCTGCTCGAAAGCCTCTACCGCAGCAGCTTGATCGGCCTGCAGCGGCAGGTGCTCTACAATGTCGTCTTCGCTGTAACCGCCACACTGCGTGGCGGGGGCGTGGTCATCGTTCTGGTCTTCTGGTCGTCAACGTTGGAGGCGTTTTTCCTATGGCAGGCGATGGCGTCGCTGGTTTCCTTGGCGGTATTGAGCGTTGTCACCTATGCAACATTGCCCAAAGGTGAAAGACGGGCACATTTTTCAGTGCCTGCGCTCCGCGGGATAGGACGTTTTGCCGGTGGCATGGTGCTCATCACGTTGCTTTCGTTGCTCCTTATGCAGGCCGACAAACTGCTGCTTTCGACGTTGTTGCCTCTTGATGAATTCGGCCGATATGCGTTGGCCACAGCTGTAGCAGGCGGCTTGACGGCCATCTCCGTACCGATCGCCCAGGCATGGTTCCCGCGCATGAGTCAATTGCATGCGGCTGGTGATTTTGGGGAATTGGGTAACGCGTTTCACAAAGGAGCCCAATTGATAAGCATCGCCACTGGAAGTGCCGCAATATTTTTGATGGCCTTTGCTGAGCAATTGCTGTGGATTTGGACGGGCGATGCACAGCTTGCCTCGAGTGTTGCTCCGTTGCTGAGTTTGCTGGCGCTTGGCAACCTGCTTCACGCTATGAACTGGATACCCTACTATACTCAGTTGGCGTTTGGCTGGACCCGGCTTGCTATCTATATCAATATCGCGGCCGTGCTAGTCATTGTGCCGGCCATCTTAGTTATTACTCCCCGCTATGGCGCCATCGGTGCTGCTTGCATTTGGGTAGCACTTAACGTCTTCTATGTGCTGCTCGGTGCACAAATCATGTTCCGCAAAATTCTAAAGGGCGAACTACAACGGTGGTATACCCGCGATCTGGCATTTCCACTCGCTGGTGCTGGGCTGGCTGCTTTGCTCCTGCAAAGGATTGTGCCCTTCGCGGATGATGTTGCACTGACGTTCGTGGGCCTTGTATTTGCTGCATTCGCAACTGTCGCGGCAGCATCAGTGGCCGCACCAGACTTAACCGTTCCGGTGCTTAAGGGAATGTGGGAGAAAGTCGCAACACGCGTTGGAGAGCGTTAATTTGGATAAAGTCACAATAGTTATTCCTACGCGTGATCGCGCAGATGTGCTCCGGTATAGCCTTCAGTCGGCATTATCGCTGACATATCCAAATCTGGCGATACTCGTTTCCGACAATGCATGTATCGATGACACGGCAGAAGTGGTCGCTAGACTTCAAGATGACCGTCTGACGTACGTACGTGTCCCCGAACGCCTATCTATGACCGAAAATTGGGAATTCGCTCTTTCACATGTGCAGGAGGGTTGGGTCACGGTGATCGGTGACGACGACGCTGTTCTTCCAGGTGGAATTGAGCGCATGCTAGCTATCGCCAACCGTGCTAACGTTTCCGCCGTACGGTCAGCTACCCACATGTACCATTGGCCGAGCATTCTCGAGGGGGAGTTTGGAAGCTTAAACTTGCAGATGCGAACCGGTCATCGTGTGATTAAAACAGCTCCTGCATTGCAGTCGGTTCTTGATGGCAAGTCATACTACAAATATTCGTTGCCAGTTCTATATACGGGTGGGTTTGTTCGCACCGAAATTCTCGCTCGATTGAGAGCACGGACCGGCCGTGTATTTAATGGCATCGCTCCAGACGTATACTCTTCAATTGCCATTAGCCAGGAAATAGACCGTTTCGTTTATCTTTATGAACCATTGGCTATTGATGGGCAATCAAAGCACAGCGGTGGTCGCGCCGCGCTTGCTCCAGCAAAGCTAAACGGAACTCATTATCTTGAGCCTGCGAAGAAATTCATATCTGAGTTAGGGTCTAGTCGGCATCCCAAAGCACCTCTCCACGCCGATGGCAGCATTCCACGTTCGCTGCAACTAGTTTTCTTTGAGGCATTCTGCCAAGCAAGTTCAGTATTGGACCTAGCCAATTTCTCGTTCGATCCAGCCGCCCAGCTTGCACTCATCGAAGAGGAGGCGCGCTGGTCTAGGCAATCGGTAAACCTGACACCATGGATCCCGGAGTTCTGTGCTGCAAATGAAATTGGTCCCGGTGACGCCAAACGGTGGAGGAGGTGGGCCAAGCGAAATTTGTGGCAACGCCAAGTTAAGCTGCTTTTCTTGATGCAGCTTAGCGTATCGAAGAAAGCGGGTGATTTAGAGAACCCGCTCAAAACTATCGAGGACGCTATCCAATTCATATCAGTTTGGTCGTTGTCGCAGCGTGACCGCGTTCGGGAGCATGTGATATCGATGCGACTATTCCTAAAACAGAAGTTGATACCTTCTCGAGAGAAATGATGTTCTATGACCGCCACCAGGAACGCGCTGCCGTCGAAGAAGCTCCTTTCGATCATTACAATTGTAAAAAATGACCGTGACGGGTTTCTGAGGACAGCAGAGAACGTGATTGCGAAAAAGCCGGATTGGTGCGAATGGATCGTCGTTGACGGCGCGTCCTCCGATGGGACCGCCGATACCGCAAATAAATTCAGAGCCGAGATGGACGTATTCATCTCTGAACCAGATAGCGGTATCGCGAGTGCCTTCAATAAGGGTGTCGCTCTTAGCAACGGTAAATACCTGCTGTTTTTGAATGCCGGCGATATACTTACGGATTCGTCATACTCCATGCTAGAAGAGTTGCATGTTCGATATGGAAGTGCGCCAGTTATAGTCGGCCGAATTAAGTTTGGACGCAGAACGGTGGGCAGACCCGTTTCCTTTCATGAGCAGTTTCTGCGCAATCGGTTGCCGCATCAGGGTATGCTTGTTCGTCGCTCGCTCTTCAGGCTGCTCGGACCCTACGATACCCGCTTCAAGCTCGGTATGGATTATGAATGGTCATTACGACTAAAGAAGCGTTGGAAGGATATTCGGTTTGTAGACGTTGTCGTGACAAATATGGCGGAAGGGGGGATTAGTATCTCAGATTATCGAGGCACATTCGATGCATATGCAGTAGCACGCAACAAGCATTGCCGTTTCGCCCTAGTGTCTTCCTTGATTTCATATTTGTTCATAATCCGTATCTATATTGCAAACGGTGTTCGCGATATCTTTAGTCGGTTTAAAAACGCGGCAAGGCCGTGAGCGACGAAACTGCGCCAATCAATACCTTGAGCTGGAAGGGATCGATCTTAGTTATCGTGCCTTGGTACGTTCCTGGTTACAAGGCGGGGGGGCCGATTAAAAGCGTACGCAATATTGTAGCGAACCTGGGCGAACACTACCGCTTTACAATTCTGACGGGAGACCGTGACTTCGGGGAGGACGCGTCCTATGATTCCGTTCCCCTTGACCGTCTGGTTGCGACGCAAGGAGCCAGCATCGTCTACAGTTCGCGCAGATTTTTGTCCCTGCTGCGGCACTATCGGGAGGGTGCGCGGCGTGCCAACGCTATCTATCTGAACTCCTTCTTTTCGCCGCGCTTTGCGATCTTTCCCATGTTTCTTCGGCGCCTCGGCCTGATCCCCCGAAGGCCAACTATCGTTGCGCCGCGCGGTGAGTTTTCAAGCGGTGCGTTGGCGTTGAAGTCTTTCAAGAAGCGGGTTTTCCTGCTGGTGGTGCGTTTACTGCGTCTGTACGATGACGTCTGTTGGCACGCGGCTTCACCTCAGGAGGCCGAAGATATCGTTCGCATTATGGCGGCGAACAAAGATTGCGTGACCATAGCGCCAAATATCGCTGATGCACCTCTCGAATATTACCGACTGCCCATCGGCGGGAATCACGATGCGTTCTCGATCGTGTTCCTTTCCCGCATTTCGCGTAAGAAGAACCTTCAATTCTTTATTGAAACAGTATCTCGGTGTCACACGCCGATAAATGCCGACATCTATGGACCCATAGAGGACGCCCACTATTGGGACGAGTGCCTGCAGGTCATCGCCGATGCGCCGAAGGGCGTGACCATCACTTATCGTGGAGCACTCAAACCTCATGAAGTTCGAGAAGTACTATTAGATTATGATCTTTTCTTTTTGCCCACTCTTGGCGAGAACTTTGGACATGTGATCTTGGAGGCGATGCAGGCCGGATTGCCCGTCCTGCTTTCCGACAGAACGCCGTGGAGGGATTTGCAACAGCACAACGTAGGAGCCTGCCTTCCTCTATCGGAGCCAGAGGCATTTACGCACTACATAGAAAAACTTCAGTTTACTCCGGTGCAGGAAAGGTATCAGCAGCGGCAGAGTGTCCTTAAGTATGCCCTTGAGAGGCTGAACAATAGATCTTCTATAGATGCACATAAAGCGATGTTCGATGCGGCGACATCGCAAGGATCGATAGATAAATAAATAAATGCGCTGGGTCCACGAGTAGAAAATCGGCCATCGGAGGATAGCAAGATTATCTGCTATCCGGCGGACTGTTGTCGAGCGCTCAAAGGTTCATTTCGGCACCAGAATTCCGAAATGTTCCGCGACGCCAATACCAGCACGCAACGATCATGGGGATCAAGGGGAACGCGACAGGTATCGCGTTGAACAAGAGCGTGAGCATGAGGGTAAGTTCCAACCAAGTCGCGCCTCGCACCTTGGCACCGGCCGCGACCGACGCTATGGCAAACAGACCGAAAATCCCGAGTTCATAAATCATCGCCCCCATCCAGCTCAGTATTTTGTCATGCTGGAGGGGGCGAAAGAACAAATCTTCCCAAAGCGGCCGGAGCGCCTCCTTCGCTTCATAAAAGGTGTCGAAGCCACCTGGAATGCCCCAATTCACGATTGAAGCGTGCATAGACAGCACGATCGATTCGAGCCGCTGACTGACGCTTGCGTCCTGTAACACTGACGCGGGAGCGCTTAGTAAATTTGCCAGGCGAGACTCTTCCGCGGCGTCAATGACCAAGGGTAGAGCGATGACCGCCAGAACAACAGTTCCCAGTGTCCAGACCAATTGAGCCGTCTTTAGTCGTCCGCCAAGGACGAAGTTCGCAGCTTTGGCCGCGATCACAAGTGATGTGGCTATGCCAAGAAAAACGGCGACCATTGAAGACTGAGCGAGCAAAAATATGGATAAGAGACTTGCAATAGCAAAGGCGTTATCGGCCCTTCTAGGGGTGTAACGGCTCGAAAGCAGCAGGAGCCAGGTCCAGAAGAACAGGAAAATTCCAAAATAAGTTGGCTCTGGCGCCAACGACGTGACGCCGCGGGTAGGGTCAGTCCTATACTCCGACATCCGCATGGAAATCGAGGGTTCAAAGAGCTCAATCACTCCGAAAGCGAACCACGAAATGCCTGCAATCAGAAAAAGTGTCCGCGGGAAGCCGTATTCTAGCAGATAAAGATAAAACGCTAGAAGAACGATAATGAACGTTCCATAACTTGCCATCGCCCTCATGGTGCTGGCTGACACCGGGTTGTCGGAGAGCGACATAGACGCAATCACACCAGCGGCAATAGATAGAGTTGCCACTAAAATCCAATGCGGCACCCGAGCCTTTTCAATGCTGCATAGCAGAAAAAGCGTCCCGGCGAGCCCTGCCCACGGCTGAGAATCCATTGAATTGGTACCAAGATGAGTCCATGGATTCATGCACGCGAGCACAAAAACGTCCCCAATCAGCCGGTTAGCCGATAGGGTTGTCCATCCGGAACTGCCTCGATAGGCAGGCGGTGAGATCATATTTATATAGCACCTCAAGAAGTGATCCGTTGATAAATAGCATAATCCTGCCGCCTTCCTAACTCCATGCCAGTTGACGGTGCCCCACGGACCTAATCCAGTTTGAAATAGACTCTGGCCCATCCTGAGCTGCTACCCGACTCTGGACCACGAACTAAGTCCTCTGATACTCCAGAAGCTTGAACGGATATTTCGAAAGGATCTTGAGGTAGTTCGATGAAATGCCGTTCTCACGGCACGCGCGAAGGCTCTCCCGGGCGATCGTCAGCGTGCTGGAGAACCCTGCTGTGCTGGCCCCCCCCGTCTGCATATGCACCCAGATTTCGGGAACATAATGCGCCTTCAGCGCCCCATCCTTGAAGATGCGAGCGATGAATTCGAAGTCGGCGGCGATACGATAATTGGTCTTGTAATGGCCGAACCGGTCGAAAACCGACCGGCGGAGAAACAGGGTGGTGTGTGCCGGCATCCACCCATACTGAATTCGGGACGGAACGAATCGTCCAGAGTTGTATCGGCGGATCAATTTGCCAGGCTCGTGCGACGAAAAAAAAGCTGCGTCGGCGTAAACGGCATCAAGTGCCGGATCTTCAAAATGGGCAGCTACCATCCGAAGTACGTCCGGATGGGCGAAGAGGTCGTCGGAATGGAGGACGCCGATGATATCTCCCCGGGCTAAACGAAGACCTTTGTTGATCGCATCATATATGCCCGCGTCAGGCTCGCTGACGAGGGACACGTTTGGGCCGGCGTGCGTGCGGACGATCTCGCACGTCCGATCCCTTGAGGCCCCATCGATAACCAGGTGCTCGGTATGGGGCCAACTTTGCGCGGCAACGCTGGCGAGGGCACGCGCTATGGATTTTTCGCGGTTAAAAACTGCAGTGACGATGGAGATGTCCATTAAAGGAATATTCCTTGATGATGACCGTCGGCTTGGTGGGCAGTCGCTAACGAACCTTGTCGCCGCTTCCGCGTCCCCGGAGTGTCCAAATGGCGATCTTTAGATCTAGGACAAGCGATTGGAGCGCCAGATAGCGACCATCCCAATCTGCCAGAACAGTGGGATTGCTCATATCGATCCCGTTGATCTGGGCATACCCGCTTATCCCAGGCTTTATCGCCAAGACCCCACGCGTTTCACGTGCCTCGATCAGCTCGATTTGGTTGGGAAGACAGGGCCGCGGCCCAATCAGGCTCATCTCGTTGCGCAAAATGTTCCACACTTGGGGCAATTCATCCAATTTCGTCCGCCGCAACAGACCACCGACGCGTGTTACCGCTTGGGGAGCGACATCATGGGTGGCCACGCTGGGTGTGTTCACCGCCATGCTTCGAAATTTGTAGCAGTCGAACTCTTTCCGGTTCTTTCCGATACGGGTTTGACGGAACAGCCCCGGCCCGGGTGTGTCCAAGCGTACGGCGACATAGATGGCAACCAGCAACCACCAAAACAATACGAGCACAGTCAGGGCGGCCGCAAGGTCGGCAATTCGTTTTACAGATTGGTAAATCCGGTTGTTCATTTGGGTATCACTCAGCAAGTCATTTGAAGTTTCCACACTTGACGACGTGGCAAATGAAAGAATTGTTTCGGTAATCCGATCGACATGGACCGTTGGCTTAAGGGAAGAAAGAAGTCTGAACACTAATCGCCTGACCGGGCCAGGCCATCGATTGAGGATCGCGAGCTTGCCGGCAAACCGGGATGCCACGACCGCCGGCAGGTAAAGAATTTTGACCTCGATTCCCTGCACCTGCTCCAGCAAACTGGCACCCGTACGCTTGCTCTGCGCGTAAGCGCCACGGTTCGAGGCATCAAGTGCATGCACCGAGGAGAAGTAGATGAACTTCCGGACGCCTGCCTGCGCTGCTTTCTGCGCTACCTCCAAGGCAAACCTGGCATTGACCTCTTCGGCCTCCTCAATTGAAGCTCCAGTGTGGTTATTGGATGCAGCCAAGTGGACGACAAGGTCGAAGCCCCTGATCCTGCTGCCGATCTCATCATATCCACAGACCTGCAAGTCATTGAATAGATTAGCCAGACGATCAGGTTTACGGCCTGCAACGACGACATTTGCGCCAGCGCGGACTAGTTGCGGCGTGACTGCGCGACCAACGAAACCGCTCGCACCGGTAATCACAATATTCAAATCGAAGCTCCCGATAGCCCGCTAGGTTGGTGGCGCTTCCGCGATCATCTCGAAGAGTATGCGGCGCGCCAGACTCTCGTCCCGGTTGAGAATCGCCTTATCCAACGCTGAGAGTTGAGCGTCGAGACCTGCTGGTGTTGCCACGCCCCCCGCCCGCAGGATTTTTGGATGCCTCGTCTGGCTCGCCTTATCTGGATCATAGAACAGCTCCTCGAACATCTTTTCACCTGGCCGCTTGCCGACTGTGACGATTTCTATGTCGCCATCAGGATTGTCCGCAGAGCGCACCGTGAGGCCCGCAAGGCGCACCATGTTCTCAGCCAAGTCCGAGATGAGCATCGGCTCCCCCATGTCTAGGAGGAAAATGTCCCCGCCGGTCGACAACGCGCCCGACTGTACGATCAGTTCGGCAGCCTCGCGAATCGACATGAAATACCGGGTCATGCCCGGATCTGTCAGTGTAACGGGGCCACCATTGGCGATCTGCTCGCGAAAGAGCGGAACCACCGAGCCGTTGGATCCGAGCACGTTGCCAAATCGCACGGCACAGAAACGCTGACCAGCGCCGTTAGCAGCAGCCTTCGCAGCTGCGGCGCTAATCAGAAATTCAGCCCAGCGCTTGGTTGCGCCCATGACATTGGTCGGGCGCACCGCTTTGTCAGTTGAGATCAGAACAAAGTTTCTTACGCCTGTCTCCAGCGCGGCGTCGATCAGTGTTTTGGTGCCAAAAATATTGTTGTGCATTCCCTCGAGGGCATTGGTTTCCATAAGGGGGACGTGCTTGTGGGCGGCGGCATGAAAAATGATTTCGACTCCGAGTTCCTGTAACGCCGAAACAATGCGCGCCTTATCAGTCACCGATCCGAGTACCGGCACAATTGCCGTGTCGTTCATTCTGGCGAGTTCTCGTTCGATCTTGTAGAGTGCAAACTCATTTGCCTCCAAAAGAACAAGGCGCTGGGGACGCCATTGGCTGATCTGTCGGCATAGTTCTGATCCAATCGAACCGCCCGCACCCGTCACCATGATAGTCTGGCCCACAACCATTTCGCGGATCAAGTCGATGTCGGGTGGAACCGACGAGCGGCCCAGAAGATCATCAACCTCGATCTGACGAATCTGGCTGACGAGGTACTTGCCAGTAACGATGTCTGTAAGTCCGGGAAGCGATTGAACCTTGACGCCATGCGGCGATAGCGCAGCGACGATTTCCTTTCGTCGTTGCACGGAAAGTGAAGGGATGGAAAGGATTATCTCTTTGACGCCGTGGTTGCCGATAAGCTGTGGCAACTGCGCCGGAGAATATACGCGTATCCCGATGACTTCGCGCTGTTGCAGGGCCGGATTATCATCCAGGAAGCCAACGATGACGTGACTTGACCGTAGACTGTTGGCGAGCTGCACACCTGCTTCGCCAGCCCCATAAATGAGCACGCTGGGTTGTGAACGTCTATTGGTTTTGGCTGCGGGCCAGAACATCCATTTGGCCGCGAACCGGCTTCCTGTAACGATCAGCGTTCCCAACACCCAATAGATGATCGGTACCGAACGCGGGATGATGCCGCGGCCCGTCAAGGACAGCAGGAACGCAACAAATACCCACAAGACGGCGGCAATCGCCATCGCCTTGAACAACGTCCAAATGGCCTTTTCCGGCAGATATCTGATGACGGCACGATAGAGCCCCATTCTGACAAATACGGGAAAGGCCACGATCGGTGCGGACGCGATGATTACCCATTCGTCCAACGACTGGGGCGGGGTCCAGCGCTCATATCGAAGCGAAAAGCTCGCCCACAGCGCAGCGCCCAACGTTACGAAATCGAAGCTTACGAGAATTGCCCGCTTCCAGACTCTGGGAAGGGCAATCAGTTTAGCCTGGAAAGAGGATAGTAGTGACACAGAAATTTAACTCAGCCAGATTGGGAGGGATGGTGTTCGGAGGGGTGACAAGCACGCTGCGCTTCAATTTTCAGCGCGTCATGAAGGGTCGATCAGAGCAGCGCAGCGACTGAAGCTTGTCCTTCTTTAGAGGTAGTACCAACGATAGGCCTACCCGAGATACGATGAATCTCCTCCATCGGCCACGTTAAAAGGCATACGTTACAGAAGAAACCTGGTGCAAGTTGCTTATCGCGGGAAACCGAGGGCGTGCGTAATTTTGGACAACAGGGCGTGCGTAGCTGCGACGCCGAGTTGCGGGACGGTGCTGGTCGTAATGCTACGCAGCGCGTTCGACTGCTTTTTTGTTCCGCCCGCTCCTGATGCAAATTGTTGAGATTTTGTGACTGGATCGCCCCGGAGGTGCCGTGGCCATTGCGACTTCGGCTGGCACGTGGTTGGCGGAAGGTCAGGACGCCTGACGTTGCCCCTTCTTTTATTCAGCTGGATGTGGACTCCGGGGGTTGTTTGGGCCCTGTTAGGCTTGGTGGCAGACTGGAGCTGGCGTCGAGCGCAGCGCCCGAACTCTGACCCCTGATCCGCGGATCGGATAAGGTTTCGACCTCAGGACACAATTGGATGCAGGGGAGGAGTCAAGACCGGTGCCGATGATGTCCGATCGCATTTTGCAAGCTACGCAAAGCCCTCGCTGTCGATTGGCATGATGACGGGTTCGATGCCGATTCACCCTCAATGACCCACATGGACTTTCTGGGGCCACAACCGCTTGCTCCGGCAAAACTGGATTCTTTGCCCGCTTTAAACTGTGGGCCGCTTGGGCTTTATCACCCCGTATGGCGATCCTGGTAGAACCGTGCGATGTCGTCGATGAGA
>TARA_R100000365_G_C2748298_1_pt1 | contig 10813 bp, 13 predicted proteins | sample TARA_R100000365 | Tara Oceans TARA_R100000365 (sample SAMEA2620668) | marine metagenome | biome: marine biome (ENVO:00000447); feature: mesopelagic zone (ENVO:00000213); material: "saline water (ENVO:00002010), including plankton (ENVO:xxxxxxxx)" | depth 1000 m | reverse complement strand
GACGACTGGCGTCGGTCTCTTCTTGGATGGCGTCGGCGACTAGCCGGAACCGTTCCTCCTGCGTGCGGGCAAGCTGGATGTTTTCCAAGAGCGCCGGATTGAGTACGCGGAGGTTTTCGACCAGCTCGCCTTTGCCAGCAGCAGCCCGGCCAGCGTTTCGGTTGAAGGCGTCGAGCGCGCTCGAGAATTGATCCGTCGACACGCCGGCCAGTTCGGCAGCATAGGCGTATTCCTGAAATATTTCGGGGTCCAAACCTGCCGATTTGGCTTGTTTCGCGATCCGATCGAACGATGTCATCGCGTCCTGCGCACCGCGGATGGCAGCGCCAAAGCTGAGCGCGGCAGCTACCGGACCGACAAAACCGCGTACAAGGCCAGTCATTGCGCCCTTGCCTATGCGTCCAAGGTCGGAGTCAATCCGCTGCCTCATCGTCTTAACTGACCGCTCCATCTTGCCGGTCTGGGTGCGGGTCGCGTTCGCAGCCTTGGCCATATTTTTTTCGAGCTTGTCGACGCGCGCAATCACGTCAACGGCAAGCCGCTTACTTTCGGGGTTGGCCATCGGGCCTCCTATTACCAAACGAGGTCTTCAACCGTCATCGTCTCGTATGCCGACCGCTTGGAAGCGCCGGCCACGGCCCGCGCGCAAGCCATGATGGCGGCGACAACAGGATCGATACGGTCTATTGAGCGGCCCTTGTCGGGGCGCCGGTTATTGTTCGCGTCGCGATAAAGCACCACGTTGCTCATTGCCCACCGCAGCAAGGGGTTGCCGCCATGCGCCAACTGGCGGTCGAGGAACAGCCGTTCAAAGTCATTAACTGCCGGCGCGAAATGCATGATCGTCTGCGGGAAGTCGACCACCGGCACACCGCGGTCGTCTAGCGAACGCATCATGCGGCCAGCTAATTTCCTATCAAACGCAACCTCTTGCAGTTTGAACTTGCTGTGAAGGTCGAGAATGTATCCCTCGATCATATCGAGGTCGACCAGATCGCCGGGGCATGGCGTCAGGTGGCCCTCTTCGGCCCACTGGGGGTAAGGGGCGTGGTCGACGTCCGCGCGCTTGCGTATGCCCTCTTCGGGGGCGAACGATTGGACGTGTAGAGCCCATCCGCCGCCCTCAAGTTCTATGCACATGGCAACGGCCGTAAGGTCAGTTTGTCGGCTTAGATCGACGCCAACCCATGCGCGTGAACCTATCAGGTCTGATAGGTCAAACTTGCCGTTGCATTCGTCCCATATGGCCAAGTCCCATTCGGGGTTCGCCGCGCCGTCGAGGCACCGCAGGCACACAGTCTCTTCATGGGTGCCTCCTAAATATGGGTCGGGACAGGTCGCCTTCAGAGCAACCCGTCCCTTGGCCTTGCGCAATTGAACGGTAAAAACTGAACTTCAGCGGCGCCCCGCATCACGCATCCCGTTGTCGCCCTGGCCTGGAGGGCTCAATGTCCGGCGCCAAAGGGGTGTTAAGCGACGGGTGCGTCGGCTGGGTTGCCCAGCACTGCGACCGCACCGGCCGCAATAGAGGTGCCGCCTGCCTTGGTAAGCTGAAGGCGCACATAGCGCTTAAAGCCCCTGTAGCCCACCTTGTAAGTGCTGGACGCCTCAAGGGTGGCAGGTGCATTGGTGTCGACCACACTGGCGTCAGCATCGGTGAAGTCGCCGCCTGTGGGGGTGTCGGATTCCTGCACAGTCAGGCCATAGTCACCATCACCAGCGACGGCACCAGTGTTGACCACGAAGGCCACGCTGTTGAAGCCCAGGGTGTCGATGACAGTGCCATCAGCAGCGGCAGATTTGACGGCAGGCACAATGGCCTGAGCCGTGCCGATATTCGAGAAAAGATCGCGCATAAGCGTCTCCTTATAGAATGGGGAAAGGGCCGCCCGTGGGCAGCCCTGATAAGGTGGTTGGGGAAGCTTACGACGTTGCGGTCTTGAGCTTACGGAAGCGAGCAGCCTGCAGAACACGGCCACCGACTCGGCGCGTAGCGTGCAGACGGGTAATGTCCTTACGTGCCTGGGTGTACGGGTCCGAAAGGATCGACATCGAAAGACGGTCTACAATGCGATATGCGGACCAGTCGCCGAAGACGATGGGGAAATTGCCATCGCCCACGTCAGGCAGGTCGACCATCTCAACAACGGGCTTGCCAAGGATCGTCTCGGGCTGGCCGGCCTGAATGGAAGGCTGCCAGAGGTATTCGCCCGTGGTGCCGTTCTTGAGCTTGCGCACAGTCGCGAGGGTCGTGCCGTTCATTGCCCATGCAGCGCCAGGGGCGTTGCGGTAGGCTGCGGGCATGTCATAGAGCAGGTCGATGAGCTTGTCGGCAGACAGGTTCGTGGCATGGCCGTTGATGATGGCCTCAATGTCCGCATGGGTCATGAACCCTTCGGGCTGCTTTGCGCCGGAACCGTTGACGAACGCAATGGCCTCTTTCTTACCAAAGTCCTCGGCAAGCGCCATGCGAACCTCGGCCTCGGCAGCGCCACCGGAGTCGGCCAGCAGTTCATTCGAGATGTCGACAAACGTGGTCAGCTTGTGAACATCGACTTCAAGCTGGCCAAAACCAACCGTCGACTCGGTGCTTTCCTCGGTCTCGCCCGCCCACTGAGCGTTAGTAACGCCAGTTCGCTTCGGATATTTAACAGACGGCGCGGTCGTGGTGCGCACGCTTGCGTACTGGCGGATAGGTGAGAATTCCACCAAGTCGCGCACGAACTCGGTCGACATTTCGGCAGGGGCAAGATAGCCGCCAGCAGAGTCGCTGGAAACGATCAGCGCCTTGAGGTCGTCAACCGGGGTTTGGTTGCCAAGCCGCAGATACGTGCCGAAGGCTTTCTTTTCGACCTTGGCGGCTTCGTCGGCGTCCTTGGTGTCGCCAGCCTTCGGGCGCGCGACCTTGACTTCGAGCTTGTCCAGGCGATCGGCAAGTTTGGTGGTGTCGGCCTTCTCTTCGACCGCTTTGATACGTTCATCAACGGTTTTGGTCAGGTCTTCGAGCGCCTTGGTGACAATCGAGTCCGGGTTGTCGTCGTCATCGTTCTTGCGTTCGATAACGGCAGCCTGGGGAGCAAAATGCTTCATATAGATAGTCCTATCGTGAGATTCGCGCTGCAGCGCGGTTGAGTGCGGTCGCAAGCATGATTGCCTGAACCGCGGACTTTGCGCTGGTGACCCGTGCGCCGGGGTGCATTGGGATCGTGACTAACGATGCCTCAAGCAATTCGAGTTTTGAGATTGTCCGGCCGCCACCTTTTCGGCTGGTCGCCTTTTTGGTGACGAAACCGATTGAGATGCCGCGCACGGCACCAGCCTTGACCAGTGAGCGGACTTCACGGGCTCGAGCCACTTCACCCACCAGCATCTTGCCGGCGATGTGCAGCCCGTCGTCTTTCTCCTCTGCTGTGTCCCACGTCCCGATCGGGTCGTTTAGGTCATGACCGAAGAGCATGGGCATTGGCAGGGCAGCGTCGACGAACGCGCCTTTTTCGATGATGTCGCCGATGCGGTCAGGACCTTTGAAGTCCCAAGCCACACCAGAGATGGCGCCATCATCATCGGCCAAGAGTTTGGTTTCGAGAAAAAGCCGGTCCATTATGCGGCCGCCTCGCCAAGCGAGCCGTCATCGAAAACGGCATCTTCCTCGGATAAGCCCATCAGGGCAGCCGCCAGAATATTTGCAGCAAGCTCGGCATAGGGCGCTGGCCCTTTGTCCCGTAGCACCTTGGTGACGGTAAAATCCGTCCGGTGCATCATCGGAGAACCCGTAAGCCCCATGCTGTCCATTTCGCGGACCATACGAGCGATCTTGGCGTCGGTCTCTGACAAGCCATCATAAGAAAACGACAGCGTGAGTTCGACGTCCCGGAACGTCCACTCGCCATTCACAAATCGCTGCAGGGCAGCGTATGCGCTTCCCTGCAAAGCCAATTCAAACGCTGCGATATGGCCGCGCTGCAGTTCGAAGCGATGCTTCTTGCCGTTATAAACGGCGTTAACGTGCCTCACGTTTTTCATGCGCCCTCCTGGCCGGGCGTTGCCGGCGGTGTGTTGGTGGTGGTGTAGGGGTTGCCGAGTTCGTTGCCGTCGTCTCGTGGCGGCAGGTTGAGACCCTTGCGGACCTCATTACTCGTCATCACTCCCATGCTTCGATACTGGCCGTAGGCGGTAGCCCTGCCAGCAAAGTCGACGGTCAAAAGGTCATCGGTCAGGAATTCGGCGAAGTAGTCGTCGCGCTCGTCTTCGTTGAAGAGCTTGAGCCGAATTTCCGACTGCCATGCCTTCAGCCAACGCATGAGAGTGAACGTCAAAAACTGAGCCGCCATTTGCTCGGTATTGGACCACGTGGCCCTTCCAAGCTCGTAGATCATGCTAGGTGGCACGCCGAAGACGCGGGAAATTTCGTCAATGGCAAACCGCCTCAATTCGAGGTACTGCGCATCGACCGACGACATAGTGACGGCTTTGAACGTGGCGCCGTCTATGAGCACGCCGGTCTTGCCGGTCTGCTCTCCGCCGTGGCTGGCCTGCCATGCAGCGCGGATCTTGCCGATAGAGCCTTCGCCAATGTCCTGCGGGATTTCGATAACCCCGCCTGGTTTCGCTCCGTTCTTGAAAAGACGAGAGCCATGAGCCTCGAGCAACAGCGAAAGGCCGATGGCCTCTTTCGCGTCCTGAACCGGAGAAACACCACAAACGCCGTTGAGCGATGGCGCCTTGATATGGAACACATTCTCGCGGGGGATACTGCGGGCCGGTGTGCCGGTCTGTTGATAGGTTGGCGCGCCGTACTCATCGCAATCGACCTGCACCGTTACCGGGTCCAGCCTGATAAGCTCACGCGGCTTGCCGTCCACTCGCACGATTTCGGCATACCCGTTGCCGTGCAACAGCGTATCCCTCATCATTTGTTCGCGCAGGTCCTGGCCGCTGGTCCATTCGTTCGGGTCTTTTAGTACCCGTGCGACAGCGTGGTCGTCGTCACGCTCGCGCTTGTCGCCATCACGGCGATATACGTGCAGGGGCAACGCGCCAACGGGCTCGGCAATGGCCTGGACGGCACGACGTACCGGGGCGGACCTCATGGCGCTGGTGGCGCTTACGACGATGCCGGACTCGCTGGTGGTCGAGCCGAATATCTCGCGAAGCCATTGCTCGGGGTCGGCTAGCGATTTGCGCTGCAGGCCCATGGCGTGAAGGGCCTTGTCATACCAACCCATTATGCCACCTCTTCAACGTACACGGCAGCGGCCCGGTCGATAAGTTGCGCGGCAATGGCCCGAATGGGCAGCACTAGGGCTGGCCGGTCATCGTCGGGCCGAAGGTTGGTAAGGCGGAAATTGATAGAGTCGCCATCGATCCGAACGACCAGATATTCTTCACGCGGAAGGCGGTCGTCACAATCGTTGGCATGTGTGGCAGCCGCGAGCATGGCCGTCCGTACTGGGACGCCATAAGCGGTCAGTTCACGGACCAGGCTGTAGTAAAATGCATCCAAACCGGAGAGCCAAATACGGCCGGCGGTCTTCACGCCTAGAAAGTCAGGGAGCGGTGCGCGGGCGAGCCATGTCCGTAGCGTTTCAGCGGTCACGCCGACTAAATCGGCGGTCTCGACAACGCTAAACGAACCGCGCCGCCAGAAGCGGGGCATATTCATTTCATGTCCTTTGTTAATTGCCAAATTGTCGGCGGGGTAAAAAAACGCAGCGGCGCCCGGCGCCACCACAAGGAGATGACAAGCACCGGACGCCACGCGATCGACGGGCCAGGTTCAAGCCGGCCCGGATATGCGGTGCGGAGGGGGATAACCGCACCTCGGCCCGCCATGACTGACAACGGGCCGAATAGAAAAAGGCCCCGCCGAAGCGAGCCTTTGAAGATTGCTCTTCTACTTATACCGCCGCAGGAGGGTGATTACCCCACGGTAGAGGGGGTCTGCATATATGCGGCGCCAAATAGCTCAATAACTGTGGTCGGGCCTATCAAGCCGCCATAATGGCGAATTGCCTCTCACTATAAGGGGAGTTGAAAGGCGTCTGAGTATACCCTGTCCTCACTATAAGGGGACTTCGGAGGCATCTCGCGTACGGGTGGACACCCTCTCACTATAAGGGGACTTGGAGGGCATCTGATCATGACCTAAGCCCGCACCCTGTTTCGGCGGCCTATACTATATAGGCCACCAACCATGCAAAATGGTGCCTTTTTGGCCCTCGGCGTATATGCCGCTGAAAATTTCCCTTATTACAGCCCCATGCCACCACCTCTCATCTTGATTGCGACATTGCCATTGGCCGGGAATGCAATCTTGGCGCGCAGCGCCGTTTGACTGGCCTGATACATGGCTGCAATCTGGGCAGCGGCAGAACGTTGCGGTCGATACTCCCGCGTGTTCCACAGCAGCACACGCCCCGCCTGGTGGATAAGCGCAACGGCATAGGCTCTTGCCTGTATCTCGGTTGCATACCGCCCTTCGCTGGCTACATTGCCAGCCGTGGGCAGGTCGACGCCATCGGCCAGGACTGCCCGCACTGTAGGGCCTAGCCCGAAGCTATCCAGAACGCGCGTGTCGTCTGGGTGCGGGTCTGCGGCATAACTGGCCAGTGCCTCGATTTCGGCCGCGTGTGAGCTCCGCTGCTCGCCATAGATCACGCGCAAGGCTTTCCGGGTGGTAGCCTGTTGTTGTTTCATAGTTCCCCCTTCCTGTTTCATTTACACGTGCGCGCCGCACTCACCGCAGGTCGCAGGCTCGTCATCTATATCGGGGCGCACCAGAGCCGCAGTGATGGGGTAAAGGTCGCCCTCACTGGTCGCCACGAGCACGACGAATTCAGCCTCGTCGTTGATGCCGACAACGCGGCAGCGAGTGCCCTCGTAATTTTTCTTCGCAGTGATGGTGCCGGTGAATTCGTTGATGGGTGTGAATTTCATAGTGGGTGGTTTCCATGTTCTGTTCTCTCCTCAGAGGTTGAAAAACACTTGTCACCAGGTGTCCCTTGCGCGCGGGAGTCGTTTGAAAGCTCACAGACTATAAAAAGGGCCGATGATGATTTCTGCTACGCGCACGCAATGGACAAGTGGTGACAAGTAAACGTCATGCGGCGATTGTTTCTAATGACTGAACAATCGTTTCCCGCACGGTTTGTCGGCGTTGGCGCTCACGTTCGGCACGTTCCGCAAACATTGCATGGACGGAAGGTCGAACGCGCCAGCGCGGCGCGGTCTCGTTCCGGGTTGGTGGTTCAGGCTCAAGCCAGCCGAGCGCATCTAGCTGGGTTAGGATGGCCCGTGCCTGATAGTCGTCCAGTCCGCGCATGGCCCTGTCACCGCGGCGAACGTCGCGTGCGGTGATGGTGGTGAGGTCATGGCTTAGAATGTAGCTCGCCACTTGCATCACCATGTCGTGCTGCGCGGTCAGCCCTAGAACGTCGGTGTAGAAGGCGACGGCGTGGGGCACCAGAAATTGGTGCATGAACTTCGATACGCGATCGGCAACGGAAGCGGGTATCTCGCGCGCCGGTCGGTCGCCATCGCTTTCAATGCAGTGCCACAACACGCAAAGCCGAGCGAACAAGCCGTCGAGCTTGCCGAAGTGTGACGCCAGCTTGCGATTCACGTCTTCCCATGCGCGCTGCATGTCGTGGTGTTTGACTTCTAGCTGGTCGCGGATGGCCTGCGCCCCGTCGTCGAAACGCAAGTCGTTTTCACCGATGCCAGCACGGGAGCGCTGCATGGTGCGCAGACGTTCCACAAGGCCAGCATACTTGTCAGAGACGGGCGGTGTGGGCTCATCAACCCCGACCGTGGACGGTGAGACCACTATAGGGAACAAGCGCTGTAGCAGCCCATCGTCTTGTGCTTCAGCGGCCAACTTTCGGATGGGCTCGGGCTGAATACCGCCAAGCATGCAAACCGATAAGTTGTCTATCATGCTCGAGCCACGGCCAACGCGGTTCACGACATAGGAACCGCCATTGAAAGACTGCAACCAAAAGGCCCGGTCCTTCGCAGCACCGCGTCCGCCGGAGTATTTGTCCATGGCGCCAAACCAGCCGGAAAGTTCATCCTGTAGGCAAAGAACTCCATTGGGGCTATCCTTGAGCACCTCTTGAGCTGCCTCGATGGTCGTGTCTTCCAGGCGCAACCGGACTTGCCGGGGGGGCGTGGTTACGGCTTGCTCGGCCTTCTCAAGAGCATCAAACGACGCTTTGGCTTCCCGGTACTCACCGAAAAGGCGCGTGTCCATCGCCTTCAACGGTCGGCTAGCTTCGGAGATAATCGGGCTTTTCTTCGCGCTCGGGTCACCTACCAGCGCAACCCAAATGCGGGCCGACTCGGTCCAGCTCGTGCTGTGCCGTTTAACTTGAACCTGAATGGGGTCGGGAATTGCCGCCGCACATACTGCCAATGCAGAAGCGGCAAGAGCACCAGCGTCCGCACCCATTATGCGGGCGTTCACCGTTGCAAAATCCTCGATGACGCTCGGTAACAGGCCAGAGGGTAGCGCGGGGTGTCGGCGCTCAGCCCATAGGTCGACAGGACGGGGCGCGACGTTTTCATTCTCGGCAATTGTATAAGTGCCTTCACTGGTCCAGGCGAGCATCTCGCCCTTGCCATTGATGAACACCTGGCAGCCTTTGCCTTCAATAATGGCGCCTTTTATATATGCTCCGCGAGCGCCGTCGTTTGGAACGTAATCACCACCATGTTGGTCTTGCACCAGCAACAGGCGCGCTTCGTCGGTAAGTGAGTCAGGCTGTTCGGTTTGCGTCATATTGGGCATTGCCCCCCTGATAGGCTGATGTAGCCAGATGGCCGATTTGAGAAAAAAGCGCGGGCGCTAGGAACACGCACGGCCGTCCAGTTCGCGGGCTAGGCGGATAGGAACGCAAGCCCTTGGGCGTATCGCGAAGCTGCCAGTCGTTGATTATGACTTCGGGCGATAGCTCGAGATCGAACAGCGCAACTAACCGCCCCGCGCCGGCTTGCCGACGCAGGTTTCGAATTTCCATTGTTGGGGTTCCTCCCAGTTTTAAGCGGCCCTGGCGGCGCGCTGGTTGTCGTTGGCGGGACGCGCTGCAATGCGTCCGTCAATCCAGGCATCTACTTCGGCGCGCACAAACGCGATGCGTCGTTCGCCTAGCCGGACAGGGCAGGGGAACTGACCTTCGGCAGCCATTAGGGTGAGTAAGGGGCGGGAAAGGGATGTCGCCGCAGCCGCCTCTTTGGGTGACATAAGGCGTGACATAGGTGTGGTGTCAGTCGGCAAGGTTCTGGTCCTCCGAATTGAAAACAGGATTAGGGCGCGCCTCTCGACGCACTGATTTTATGACCTTGGGAGTTTGGTGCTGCCGGCAGTCATGGGACGCCGCCGGTCAAATGTTCGGGGCAGCCGAAGCTGCGCTCAGAGGGCAGGTCCACCACAAACCTCGCCTCGTAATCCCAATATAGAAATTACTGACAAAAAGTCAAGAAAAAAATGCAAATGGGGTTGATTTAATTTCTTACCTGTGCATAGGCGAGCAGAAATCTGCCCAGTCCCGCATCAGTTCCCGCCGCTTCGCCAACGCCGTTCCGCGGCGATACGCGGCTTCTGCCTTGTCCTTGATGATGTGTGCCAGGGCGGCTTCGCAAATGTCGCGCGGGTAACTGGTGCAATCACCAGCCCAATCGCGGAACGTCGAGCGAAGCCCATGCAATGTTGCGTCCCCAGCACCGGCTGCACGCAACGCCTTAGTCATTGCCGTGTCGGAAATAGGGGAGCCCTCTTTATCGCCCTCAAATACCAGTTCACCCGTCGCGCGCTGTTTCTGCGCCTCAAGGATAGACACGGCGCGATCGGACAGGGGCACTTCGTGCGGGCGGCTGGATTTCATTCGTTCGGCCGGGATGGTCCATAGGGCGTTCGCCAAATCGACTTCACCCCACGTTGCCTTCCGCGCCTCACCGCTGCGAACGGCAGTCAAGGCGACAAACTCCACAGCGCGCGCCGAAGTACCAGACGCGGCCCGCAGACCTTCTATGACCTTATTAATTTCTTGGTATGGCACGGCCGCATGATGCCCACGGGTGAGCTTCTGGCGGGGCGGTAGGAGCTCTTTAAGGCCACCGCGCCAGTCAGCGGGGTTGTCGCCACTGTAGAGCCCTCGAGCTTTCGCATGGTCGATCACAGCGGCGATGCGTTGGCGGGTACGGTCGGCAGTCTCAGGAATCTCGGTCCAAATGGGTTTGAGGCATTCCAAAACTTTTTCCCGGTCTATGTCAGCGATCGGGATTTTGTGCAGGGGTGCCGCATATTTCTTGAGCGTCATCGACCACTGTGCGCGGTGTTTCTCATTGCGGAAGCTGGCATCCTTGACGGTCAGAACGTCAGCCATGACGTCGGCAAAGGTCTTGCGCGTGATTAGATCCTCACCGCGTGCCAGCCTGTCACGGACGGCTTGAGCCTTCTCTCGGGCCAGTGCCAGCGATACTGGCGCCGTGCCCTGACCGTAGCCACCCAAGCCGGTCTCGCTCCGCTTGTCGCCGCGACGATGAATGAACACCCACTGTTTAGAGCCGCCAGCCCGGACACGCAGATAAAGCCCGTCGCCATCCGAATAGATGCCAGGCTTATCGAGGGTTCGAATCCGTCTTTCTGTGAGCTTGTCCCGCGCCATGTCCGAGTCCCGTTGTCATAACCACGACAGGTAAAATGGGGTAAATACGGAAAATAGCAATGCTAACGGATCAACAATTTCAATAACTTACGGAAACAGGCGGGCTTCCTCTCCGCCATTTTCCCAGCCAACCGCAAGAACACCACGCC
>TARA_R100000365_G_C2748312_1_pt1 | contig 10944 bp, 13 predicted proteins | sample TARA_R100000365 | Tara Oceans TARA_R100000365 (sample SAMEA2620668) | marine metagenome | biome: marine biome (ENVO:00000447); feature: mesopelagic zone (ENVO:00000213); material: "saline water (ENVO:00002010), including plankton (ENVO:xxxxxxxx)" | depth 1000 m | reverse complement strand
TTTTTTACTGGCTACCTGCTCGTCAAATGAGGTAGGAGCGATTAGCAAGAATTTATTTTCACTCCAGATTTCAGACGCGAACGTTACTCGCTCTTTTGTCAAAGCAACGATAGCCTCTGCCTTTTCCTGAGAAAGCTCCATGCCATCCTTGGCTGCATCGGCAATTACCTGTATAGCCAATTCTTGGTTGGATTTGGTACGGATGTATTGCTCATTATACCATTTTGCTTTAGCGATGTCGAATTTGGTTCCTGCCTTACCGATTCTTTCTATGCTAAATGCTTCTATCAATTCTTCTTTGGAAAAAATCTCGCGCTCATCTCCGGGATTCCAACCCAAGAATGCCAGGAAGTTTAATAGGGCTTCAGGAAGATAGCCTTGCTCTCTAAAACCTGCAGCCGTTTCTCCGCTTTCCTTATTTTCCCAATTGAGTGGGAAAACAGGGAACCCTAACTTATCGCCATCTCTTTTGGATAATTTTCCATTACCATCTGGTTTCAGAAGGAGTGGCAGATGAGCAAATTCCGGCATGGTGTCTTCCCAACCGAAGAATTTATAAAGTAGCACGTGCAATGGAGCTGATGGTAGCCATTCTTCCCCTCTGATGACATGCGTAATGTCCATCAAATGATCATCCACGATGTTTGCAAGGTGATAGGTTGGCATCCCGTCAGACTTCATCAATACTTTATCATCCAAAGTACTGGAATGAACCATCACCCATCCTCGAATCAGGTCATTCATTCTCACCTCTTCTTTTCGAGGGATTTTCACCCGAATGACATAAGGTTCACCCGATGCTAAGCGCTCTTTCACCTCTTCTTCAGAGAGCGTCAGAGAGTTTTTCATTTGGGTTCGGGTAATGCTGTTATACTGAGGGGTCACCACTCTGGCAGCTGTTAGTCTTTCCCGCATAGCTTCCAGTTCCTCTGCTGTATCAAAAGCATAGTAGGCATGTCCCTTTTCCACTAAGTCCAAAGCGTACTGCATATAGTCAGCCTTTCGCTCAGATTGGCGATAAGGGGCTACCGAACCTGGATTCCATGGGCTTTCATCTGGAGCTATCCCCAACCATTCCAAAGAGTCTTTAATGTACTCCTCTGCACCAGGAACAAATCTATTCTGATCTGTATCTTCTATTCTCAAGAGGAATTTACCTCCCGTTTTTTTGGCAAAAAGGTAATTGTATAGGGCGGTTCTTACACCTCCAATATGCAAGGGCCCTGTGGGTGAAGGGGCAAATCGTACGCGAACTTCTCTACTCATGGAATTGTGTTTCTAGTCTGAAAACAGGCTATTTGATATAAAGTTTTTCAAATCAGGGTGCAAAGATAAGGATTTGTGGAGGATTGTAAGAGGGGTTGAGCTGAATGAAATGGAGGGCTGGCTTTTTCCTGTCTACAAATGGCTTTAAACCAAAAAAGGAACCCATTGCTGAGTTCCTTTTTTATGATTTCCGGAGAAGCTTAGTGCTTCACCTGGATTTTTTCCTTGATACGAGCAGCTTTACCCTGACGTCCTCTCAAGTAGAACAATCTAGCTCTTCTTACTCTACCTTGTCTCAATAGATCGATTTGCTCGATAGAAGGAGAAAGGATAGGGAAGATACGCTCTACACCGATACCGTTCGAGATTTTTCTTACTGTGAAAGTCTCACCATTGGTATTCGGGTTTTTACGCTGGATTACAGTTCCCTGGAACTGCTGGATTCTTTCCTTGTTACCTTCTTTGATACGTACGTGTACGTTGATGGTATCACCAGCTTTGAAAGAAGGGAATTTGGCTCTCGCCTCGCTGTATTCCGCTTCTACAATTTTCATTAGTTCGCTCATAGCTTCTATATTTTATGCTTTCGCTGTTTGGCCAACGCGTGGCTTATTCAATTACTTTTTGTTCGATTTCAAATCGCTTTCCCCTAATCCGGACTTGGCCCAAAGGTCAGGTCTTCGCTCACGGGTTCGGCGAACCGACGCTTCAAATCTCCATTCATTTATTTTGGCTTCATGCCCAGAAAGTAACACTTCCGGCACTTCCATTCCTTGCCATTCAGCAGGCCTGGTATAGACTGGTGGGGCTAACAGATTGTCCTGAAAGGAATCTGTCAAGGCAGAAGTCTCATCGTTTAAAACGCCCGGTAGGAGTCTGATCACTGCATCCGCCACTACAGCTGCTGCCAATTCACCTCCTGAAAGGACGAAATCTCCGATACTGATTTCCTGAGTGATAAACCGCTCTCGAATTCTCTCATCCACACCTTTGTAGTGACCACAAAGGATCAGTAGATTTTGCTTCATCGATAGCGTATTTGCCATGGGCTGATCAAAAGTCTTGCCGTCAGGAGTCATATAGATGATTTCATCATATGTTCTCTCTTTTTGCAAAGCCTCGATGCAGTTGGCGATGGGTTCAATCATCATGACCATTCCCGCGCCGCCTCCAAAGGCATAATCGTCTACCTGCTTTTGCTTGCCAGTGGCATAATCCCGCAAATTGTGCACTCGAATTGTGGCTAGTCCTTTTTCCTCAGCTCTTTTTAGAATAGAGTGAGAGAAAGGCCCTTCCAATAATCCGGGAACAACGCTGATGATGTCAATGTGCATGCCTCAGTCTTCCAAATAAATGTCAAGTAAACCTTCGGGTAATCGGCAGTAAACTTTTTTAGCTGCCTTGTCCACCTTTTGAATGATGCCATCCTGAATTGGGATGAGCACTTCTTTGTTTTGGTGTTTTACTCCGAGGAGATCTTGGGTTTCCAGATCGTAAATGATTTCCACCGGACCGAGAAGTCCCTTGGTTTCATCCTCTACCTCAAACCCTATTAATTCATGGTAGTAATATTGATCGTCTGTTAGTTCGGGAAGTTCGCTAAGCGGAAGGTAAACTTCCGACCCTACCAAATGCTCCACCTGCTCTATGCGATCCAGCTCCTCAAATTTTGCCAAGGCTTTATTTCCTGGCTGTAAGACAAAGTGTTCCAAAAAGAATGGAACCAATCTGCCTTTTTGTTCGAGGAAAAGGTGCTCCAGATCTTCATAATCCTCTGGATAATCCACATCCAGCACCACAACTATTTCACCACGAAGTCCATGAACCTTGGCTACATAGCCTAATTGAAAGCATTGCTCCTTGTTCATGGGGAGATTCTTTATTAAGCTTCTGTTGCTTCGTCGCCTTCTGCGGAAGCTTCAGGAGCTGCTTCTTCGCTAGCTTCTTCAGCAGGAGCCTCAGCAGCCGCTGCAGCAGCTTTTGCTTCGTCTTCTCTAGCTTTGATAGCATCCAAACGAGCCTGGTTCTTAGCAGCTTCAGCTTCCAAAGCTTTCTTACGAGCTTCTTCTTTAGCCTTGCCGATAGAATCAACCTTGCCTGCGATTTTCGCGTCTTTTTCGTTCAACCAAGCTTCGAACTTCGCATCCGCTTGTTCTTGAGTGATTGCTCCTTTGATTACACCGATTTGAAGGTGTTTTTTCAGCATGACACCTCTGTAAGAAAGCATAGCTTTTACAGTGTCAGTTGGCTGAGCTCCGTTCAACAACCACTGTAGAGCACGCTCATTGTTGATGTTGATGGAAGCAGGGTTAGTGTTCGGATTGTAAGTACCGATTTTCTCGATGAAGCGTCCATCACGTGGAGCTCTTGCATCTGCGATAACCACGTCATAGATAGCCATTTTCTTTCTACCTCTACGTGCTAATCTGATTTTAACTGCCATAATTTAAATTGTGTTTGTTTAGTGGATGGAACCCGTCCATCCTAAATTTGGAGTGCAAAGATAGGGTAATTCCCTGTAATGCCATAAGTTGGGTCGAAATAATTTGTCAAAAAGTAGGGTTTTATTTTAACTTGCGTGACTTGAATTTAGATTCAAGGCTTGGCCCTGTAGTTCAACGGATAGAACAAGCGTTTCCTAAACGCTAGATCTAGGTTCGATTCCTAGCAGGGCTACTATATTAACGTTTTGGCGCTTGGCGCAGTGGCGGATTTCGGAGCACTAAACTGTCAATACACCACAAAAGTTGATACGAGGTAAAATGTTCAATTAACCACGTTACCCGCCATTGAGCCAAACGCCTGTTATAGGGCGTTTTTTTTTCTTCTGTCGTCATTTTACAATCTTTTGAATTGAAGGTTCGTCAACTCTTAACCACCTTAAAATTTCCTTCGCTCTTGTTTTGTCTTTCTTTTTGGCTCTATCAAACTCGTCCATTAGTCCGCTTTCCCATAGTCTTTCATTCACTGTCATTCCTGATAGACCTACAATTTTTTGGATTCTGTAAAGTATTTGTTCGTCAATGAGTTTTTTAAAAATGTGTTCACAAGCTTCTTTTTCAGTCGTAAAAGTTCTTATTGAGTGTTTCTCACCACGCTCTTTATAAAAAGTTTCATATTCAAGTCCGTTTTGTCCTTGTCTTATTGTTAAGCCTATTTTGTCATTGTCGTCAGTAGAGCCGAAAAGTCCGTGTAGGAAATATTGGTCTTCGCCAATTCCATTGCTTTTTAATTTTGTATGTAGTTCAGCTAATGTCATTTTAATCGATTGTTACACTGCCGATTATTATATAATCAAATTCGTCATTTTCTTCTTTTACCAAAGCACCGCCAACTGTCACAGAGTAATGTTGTCCAAGTGGTTTAAATGTTTCCTTTTCATATCTTGGTTTAAGTTCGATTAGGTCGCTTGTCAATTTTTTGCCTTTTATTGGTTTAGTCAATTTAACCAATAATTTTTCTCCGCCACGGTCAGAAATAATCGTCCCGAAAAGATTTTCTTCCCAATCCCAAGGTTCACTTACTATTATTCTTACTGTTTGTCCTTTCAAACTCATTGTAGTTGTGTCGTCTTTTAAAATGCCCTATAACTTGTTTATTTATGCACTTTTTGTAATTCTATTTACCATTTCTAGCTGCATAGATGCACCTTTAGTAATGTTATTCCATCTTACTGCCTAACGAATTCTCCCATTACCCAATTCGCTCGTGCGCCAGCGACTCATGAACTAGTGCACGTTTTTTCCCATCAGCTCAAGAACATATTAAAAATCGGGAGCTGTTTGATTTTTAAATGAAAAGGGAGATTGAAATATTACCCTTCTTATTCGCCATACAAAATCAGGGGCATTCACAAACTCTCCAAGTCCCCATTAGTCGTCTATATTATTTGTTAAATGGATTCTTGTCTTATTCCGAAACTAAATTAAGAATTTCGTCCAAACTGTCTAGCGAACTCTGCTCCTTTTTATTGGAAATCGAAAGAATGTGTGTGTAAATCTCCTTGGTTTTTTACTTCAGCCATGACCAGGGCAATAGATAAAAACCCTCACCTACCTTCATTTTACGATATGTCAGATTTGATTCTTCGAACTTCCTCAAGATTGTTACGAAGTAGGTGTTGCCTGAGGGGATGAAGGTAAAATCACCTTGCAGTTAGAGATAGAATGGGGACGTGTTTTACTGCAATAAAAATTTACAAACAATTGAAATACTGGTATTTGAAAAACTACCTAATAACAAGCGTTTCCTAAATGCTAGATCTAGGTTCTCCGCCCGGCTGAAGCCATTCGGACGGGGATTCCCGTCGGGGCTATAAAAAAACCTCAGAAGATATTTTCTGAGGTTTTTTTGTTGTTTTTGAATATTGATTTATTGCAATCGTGCTTGAATCTCCTCAATCAATCCTTGGTATTTAATCATGATTCTTGACCAATCTCTAAATAGCTCATCATCCTTAACGGTAACCACCTCTTTCACCCTACTTGGATCATTAAGATCTGCCGCTTGACTGACTAATTTGACAGCATAGGCTAATTGGTCGGAGTTGCCTCCAGAACTCACAATAACTCTGGTTCTGATGACAGATGAATTGAAATTCTCGACTTGCCAAGAAGTGGTCAGATATCCTGTGTTAAAATCCACAGTTTCTAAAATATCAAAATATCGGGTAACAATGGAGGATAATATTCTCCAAGCTTCTTCGGCGCTGTAGGATTTATTCACAGGTACAGTGATTCTGACATTTGCCAAATCTGAAGAAACCGAATTGTCGTAGGCTTGATCCCTAGCCATTTCAATAGCATCTGCTACAGGTGGTGTATTTCTATCTGTTTGATTGCAGTAGTCTTTGTAATATTTCACAAAACCATCTTTGGATACAATAACAGAAATACAACGACCTTTAGGTACTTTCAATTCGTAGGAACCTACGCCTACACGCTGTCCCAATACCTCAATCGCTGCATCTGTAGGAATAGTGGTGATTTTCACCAATCTTTCATCCAAAACAGCAGATTCTCTCACAGGAGGATCAGGGTCGATTCCAGGTTTGTTGCAATAAACTTTGGTGTACTCTACAAAGCCTTCTTTATTGACTTTTACAGTAACACAATCACCAGCCGGAACGATGATATCTTGATTTCCTTTACCCATAGGCATTCCGTTGAGGCTTACTTGCCCGTCTGCTGGCTGTACTTCCAGGCGAACTTGTCTATTTTTTAATTCGAAAAATTCTCGAACCGGAGGAGTCTCTCGCTCTGGTGAATTGTAATAGGTTTTGGTAACCGACGCAAAACCCGGCTTTTTAATTTCCAAAGTAGCAGAGCGGTCTTTGGGGATGGTCATGTAAATAGCTTTTGACCCGATTTTTCTGCCATCTACAAATATCTCGGCATCAAAAGGCTCAACTGAGATATCAATTCTTCGGGTATCTAAAACTACATCTTGCGATTTATCCCATTTCAGGTCTTTATTGTACTCTTTGATGACTGGCTGATAGCCTGGTTTGGTAATTTTTATCCGATTCTTGGAGTTTTTTTCAAGCTTATACTCAATTGATCCCGTTCCCAACTCCTGCTTTTCGGAGTCATCGTAATCATTTAATAAGATAAATTTAGCATCAGAATGATTTGCTCTTATTTGAAGCTTTTGGCCTTGAGAAGAAAAAACAATAAAACCACAAATCAGAAAACTTAGTAGAAATTTAAAATTCATAGAAATTGAAAGGTTGGCGTTTAACTACTGCAAATAATTCAATTTGAATTATTTATGCAACCAATCAAAGGGTAGATTTATACAATTTCAGATCAATTATCCCCAATTTTTCTTCAAAAAGTTCAACCAATTGCCGTGCATGACTTTTTCTATGTCATTTTTCTCGAAACCCTTGTTCTTCAGCAGGTCTGGAATCTTGCTGAGATCAGCAATGCTTTCCAAATCCCAAGGGCATTGCTCTTTGCCAAATCCTCCATCCAAGTCTGAACCTATTCCTATGTGGTCAGCATTTCCGGCAATTTGGCAAATGTGATCCAAATGATCCAAAACTGTAGTAATTCTCACGTCCCGCTCAACTGGCGTAGATTTTCCCCTTTCCCAGTTGGGACTAAGCATCCAGGCATCAAATGCTCCTCCTATCACGGCTCCTCGCTCTATCAAGGCCTGGATCATATCATCTGAAAACTGGCGGTTATGATCCACCAAGGCCCGGCAATTGTTGTGGCTGGCCCAGACTGGTCCCTTAAATATTTTCAAGGCCTCCCAAAATGCTTCGTCACATAAATGCGTGGCATCTAAGATCATACCCAGCTCATCCATTTTTCTAAGTAATTCTTTCCCTTGAGAATTGAGTGGGGCAGAAGCATCAGTTCCATGCGCATAGCGTCCGGGGCCGTAATGAGCTGGCCCGATTGCACGCAATCCATAATCGTAGGCTTTTTCCAAATAATCCAAATTGACCAGGGAGTCTGCACCTTCCAGAGAAAGTATAAAGCCTATTGGGTGCTTGCTTTTATCAGTTGCAGCATTCCAGCTCGCCAAGTGAGCCTCTAATTCTTTCCAATTTTTGATTTGGGACATTTCACCTTGGTCAACCATCGCTTGGTACCATGCCAATTGTCCCTGTGTATGAGCCCAAGCCTGCTCTGGGGAATGCCATCCGGGCAGGGGATTTCCCGGAGCGACATAGCGGGCAATTTGAGTTGCGACAACCAAACCTATATTTCCTTTTCTTAACTCTGGAAGGGAGACAGTCGCCCGGCCTCTGTCGGGTTTGTCATTCAGTCCTTTTTCCCTGGCATTAATTTCTGAGATTGGTCGAGTCAAATCTCTGTTCCACTCCAAAGCATTCATGCTCAGGTCCAAATGTGCGTCAAGAATAAACATGGTTAAAAGCTTTGAAGGATGAATACAGTCGGGATCTTATGCAGGTCAATAGGGTTCTTTTTCCAGTCCGAAATGGTCTTGGTTTGGATCAGTTCATCAGCAGCGGTCAGATTTTTGGCAATGCACAATTTGGTTTGAGGAGAAAGGGCCGCCAATGCATCTTCCAGCAATTGATTGTTGCGGAAGGGTGTTTCCATAAAAATCTGGGCTCTATGCTCTTTTGCTGACTCTGCTTCCAGTTTTCTCAGAGCCTGATTTCTTTCTTTTTTGTCTATGGGTAAGTATCCGTGAAAAGCGAATGACTGACCGGAAAAACCAGAGCCCATCAAGGCCAAAAACATGGAACTTGGCCCTGATAGTGGAACCACCTGAATCCCTCTGGCATGGGCATGAGCCACTGCCAAAGCTCCTGGGTCTGCAATTCCCGGACATCCAGCTTCAGAAATAATTCCAACATCGGCGCCTTTGAAAAGAGGTTGCAGTAATCGGTTGATGCTCTCCGGCGTGGTATTTTTATCCAAGATTTCCATATGGACTTCCTCCAAGTTTACGCCCAATTTCAAACTGGAGATATAGCGACGTGCGGTTCTGAGATTTTCGACCAGAAAAACTTTGGTATGAGCGATCACCTCTTTCACTTGGGGAGTAATGACCGCATCTGCCGTATTTTCTGCGAGTACATTGGGGATCAAAAAAAGTTTTCCTTGGGGCATCTTGAATTTGATTTTAGACAACGAAGTTAAAATTTAAAAAGCAAAATCATTACCTTTTGATTGGATCAGACCAAATCAGATGCTTATGAATTTTAAAACCCAGCTCTTCCTTGTTTTTTTCCTGATTTCAGGCAATTTGTTTCCCCAAAACCTCAAAGCCCTCGTAGGAGGCACGCTGATCGACGGATTCGGAGGTACGCCGATTCGTAATTCGGTCATCATTGTCGAAGGAGAGCGGATCAAGGCTGTGGGGCAAGTGGGAAGTTTGGAGATTCCGGCAGGGGCCGAAATTATCTCAACTGAAGGAATGAGTGTCCTTCCCGGGCTTTGGGATATGCACGTTCACTTGATGATTAATGGGCACAGCGATTACGCACATTGGGACAGCACCTACATTGATCTTTTTGAGCCCGTTATTATGCCATCCTCCGCCCATCAGTTGCTGATGGCTGGAGTGACCAGCGCCAGGGATTTAGGTGCCCCTTTGGAAGCAAGTATTAATGTACGAGACCGAATCAATCGGGGTGAAATTCCAGGTCCCACTATTTACGTTTCCGGGCCATTTATCCAAAAGAAGCCTTATCCAGGAACTGAAGCATTTAGATGGGGAGTAAACGGTCCTGCGGATGCACGGGCAAAAGTGAAAAAATTGGCCGACGCCGGTGTGGATGTAATTAAGCTTATTGATCAGGATCAGATGACCTTGGAGGAAGCACAAGCCGTGGTTGATGAAGCCCACAAATATGGGCTTCCGGTGGTGGGGCACTCCCATAGACCGGATGAAATTAGAGTCGGGTTAAAGATAGGAGTTGACTGCTTCGAGCATACGGGGCTCAGTTCGGCTCCTGAATATCCGGAAGATATTATGCAGCTATTGAAGGAGCGTGCTGCCAAGATGAATTTGGGACCCATTTTCTGGACCCCTACCGTAGAAGGCTTGTACAATTACGAATATGTCCGAGATAATCCCGAAAAACTGGATGATCCCTCTTGGCACCTGGGTTTACCTGATTCGATTATCAGAGATATCCGGGCATCCTTGCGCTATCCAGGTAGGATGTCCTATTTCCAGCTTACGCCTGTGAGAAAACCAACCTTAGAACGGAAATTCAATCAACTCCGACAAAGCGGGGCGGTTCTTTTGATCGGGACAGACAGCGGCATCCCCATGAAGTTTCATAGCCAAAGCACCTGGAATGAGCTGGATGTCTGGGTGAATCGCTTCGGTATGGATCCACTCCTAACAATCAAAGCTGCTACTTATTGGCCTGCTGTGGCGATGAAAGTCGACAAGGACTATGGCACAATCTCCGAAGGAAAATATGCCGACATCATCGCTGTGCGAGGGGATGTGCTTCGCTATATCAACCTGCTACAGGATGTGGATATGGTGATGAAGCATGGACGAAAGGTGAAGTGAAAGTCAGAAAGCTCAAATGAGAAAGCTGAAACAAAACTCAATCAAGACCTTTAAAGTTAATTCAAGAATCTTCTGACTTCCTGAATTACTGCTTCTGGCTTCTCTGCGTGTAACCAATGCCCTGCATCCTGTACAAATTCGATTTGATAGTTGGGAAAATGCTCCAAGATATCCGGTAGGTCTTCCTGCCGAATGTAGTTTGAATTGGATCCTCCCAGAAATAGGGTAGGGCCTTCGTATTTTCCATCGGAGTCCAACTCTTCACCTACTTCTTCTATATTTTCAGTGATCACAGGAAGATTGATTTTCCAGACAAAACCTTCACTGTTTCTACCCAGACTTTTCAATAAAAATTGACGGATGCCTACTTCATCAATATACTTTGCCAACTGATCATCAGCCTCTTTTCTGGATTTGATTTGATCTAATTTGATGGAATTAAGCCCTTCTAAAATAGTTTGATGATGGACTTCATAATATCTGGGTGCAATATCGGCTACGATTAATCGATCCACCCGTTCAGGATACTCCACTGCAAAATTCATGGCAGTTTTGCCTCCCATGGAATGACCCATGAGGTAGATTCTATCCAAGCCTTCCTCATCAATTAGCTCCTTTAAATCTTCCACCATGACCCCGTAATTCCATTCCTCCGAGTGCGGG
>TARA_R100000365_G_scaffold3600_1_pt1 | contig 11047 bp, 17 predicted proteins | sample TARA_R100000365 | Tara Oceans TARA_R100000365 (sample SAMEA2620668) | marine metagenome | biome: marine biome (ENVO:00000447); feature: mesopelagic zone (ENVO:00000213); material: "saline water (ENVO:00002010), including plankton (ENVO:xxxxxxxx)" | depth 1000 m | reverse complement strand
AAAACTCCAGGCGCAAGTGAATACCGCTTTCCTGCTGATGGCCCAGTACAACGGCAAGGCTGTGATCCCGCTTGAGGATGTCTGCCGCGACTACTTCGCCCCACTCGGTTTCGATAAGTTCAAGGTCAAGCTGAGCCGAGGCGAGATCGATCTGCCTGTGGTTCGCATGGAAGACAGCCAGAAAGGCGCCAAGGGCGTGCATCTCGCCGACTTGGCTGCCTATATCGATCATCGACGCGATCTTGCGGTCAAAGAGATGCGGCAGATGGGCACAATCTAATCATCGGACTTTTGGTCCGATGATGCCAAATCCCACTTCTAGAAAAGCGTTATCGAACTCAAGATTTCCGTTATTGAATGAGGGAGTAACGGGGGTGTTTGAGGGGCGGTCGCCATCGGTTTTTTAGTCCGATGGTATGTGTGTCATGCATACACCTTCAAGGTATGGTCATGACGACCACGCATCCCCTAGTCGCAATCGATCACAGCTCCGAACATGTCGTCCCGGACGATGATCGCGGTCACCTCACCGATCAGCTCGGGCAAGCTTCTGCCCCTGCGTTTCGCTTCCTGTAGGATGGCCGTGCGGTGCTCTCCAAAGAGAGGGACCGGGACAGGGGCATACCCAGGCCTCATCTTGTCCGGGCGAATCTGCCATTCACGAGCCATTCGTCGGAGGCTGGCCGTGGTGGTGCCGTCGTTCAGTTCTCTTGCGATTGCGGGATACGGGACCCCTTGGCCGATTCGAAAAGCCACAAGGGCCGCTTTCCGATTGCTCCACTGGTCTGAATAGAGCGGGGCGCCAACGCGAGCAGGTGAGGACGACATTCTTCCACCTCATGCAGACTGTTCGATGGAAGCTACACAATGCTCTGAGATTGTGCAATCGGCTGACGCTGCTCAGAATTTCCGAAACTCTAATTTGTCCGCGCGTTTTTTTGACTACCCCGCCGGTCTAGGTCTCGTCCCTTTTTGACTTTTGACCCACCCTACCCCACCGTAACGGCTCTGAGCGCGGAGCTGACAATGGCGAACCATCCCACCAAGACATTCGGCCTGCGCGGGCCGTCCGATCTATTGCGGAAGCTGTCTTTCGATATACGCCGACTAGAGCATGCTGAATATTCGGACGAAGCTCGCTTCGCAGCGTTCGACTGTGCCTTAGCGAGTTGGCATCTCGTTGACTGGATACTAAACAGTGTCGATGATGATGGCCACCTGAGGTTGTGTGGGAAGCTGCGAGGCGCGAAAGGCGTAACTCGCGGCTTCATAGAGGCGCAACGCTCCAACCTACCTCTCCTTGAGCACTGCCAACAGATTGCCAACACTGGCAAACATCTCGTCTTGACCTTGATCAAGGACGACCCGTTGCTCCATGCAAAATCGTCCGTTCGCTTCCACCCGCCATTTGACTTGAGCCGTCCAGGCTCTTGGGGCGACAGTGTTGCTCGTGGTGTCGCAGTTGTGGAATATGCTGGGGAACAGCACGATGCGTCCGACTTTTTCCGTACTGTCGAGCGAGATTGGTCAGTACTTCTAGAGCGCGAGGGCCTAATTGAGGCCGAGGAGCCCGAGCCAGGAAACATATTCAGCTAACTCCTCTCGTCAGCTCCTCGTTTTGCCTTACCTTTGAGGGCGCATCTGTGGCAGAGGATCCGGTGTTGCAGAAATTTCGCCACTGCAGCATCCTCCCCCAGCGAAATCGAAAGAGGCACCGCGCAATGGATGATATTCATGAATTTTTGAATGAGGCCGCTGAGGACATCACATTTGCCTCGGCGCGGTACGACGATAGGCTCGCGAAATTCAAACAAAGGGCTTCAGAAATTCTTAAGCCGACGAGCAGCTTGGTCGACATGCTATCTCGTGAACTCGACAAGAGAGACGTTGAGCATGTCACCATCGGCTCCCAGCGAATGGAGTACGAAACGCCAAAGTGGGAAGGATTGAGGGTCCATGCGTCGCGTCGGGATGGTGATTCATGGACCATCGACATTGAAGTCGAGGAGGGGGCTGACTGCGTCGAAATCGAGGGGCTCGATCGTGAAGGCAAAGCCTATCTGAAGAACCACGGCAAGGCGACTGATGAGGCCGAGATCCTAATTGTGCAAGAGGTGGAGGCAAAGCATATCGCCTTCGCCGTAGGGGGCGTGCTGCAACGCTTTCTTAGTTACAGGGACGATGATTCCTAACGCACACACGGTCTTTTCTCGCACATCCTCGCTGTCGCGCCATCGATCGAAGATCAATGCAATGGCATGATAATGGGCCGAAGAAAGCTGGAGCGAACGAATGAGCAACAAATCCGTGGCGGATGCCACCCTTTCAGATCAGTTCGGAATCGATAAGGAACGCGGTAGGATCGAAATTCACTTCGACACTAACGAAGGGCAAACGCTTCTTTCGATTGATCGAACGGAAGTGCTCCAGATCATTGCATTTTTGACCCAGGCCGCTGGCGTCTTGGAGCCAAGAGGTAAACTGGCCGACATAATGCCACCAGCTTTTCCGTCGGATTGGTACGAGGTGCGGAGTACCCAAGAGGGGCGGGTTGTCCTCAGCCTTCGCCTTGAGGGCGCCGGCTACATAGACTTTGCCATGGATCAGTCCATGGCGATGAGAATGATGGAAACTCTACAAGGTCAACTCGGCCCATCATCTGCGGCCGAACGCGGACCTCTGAACGGTTAGCCGGGACGACGAGGGAATGTCTGCATCTTGTGCCGGCATTTTATTTCGATCCGCAGTTTTAATTTGCACGCGCAAAACTTTGACTACCCCGCCGGTCTAGGTCTGACCGGTCTATGACTTTTCGCCCCCCTATCCCCTAAGGGGTGGCGACCAGCCCAATCCATCTAGGGCTGGCCGCCGATCCGGGCAGTGCAGGAGGCACCACCGCCCAGGTCTGGTCCTACGCCTCGGGCGTCAGTGAATCAGCAAAGTTGCCGAACACGAACGCGCCGGGGTGCTTGATGATGAATGCCAGCCGTTCTTCGGCACGCACTGTCACCATGTTCCTGATGAAGTTGTCGCGGTCCTCGGTCGAGATCAGCACCTCGGTATCCATGCGGTCGAAGATCTGCGCACCGCGCTGGAACGAGCCGACGAGGAAGTCGCCTGTGTCCATTGCCTTGCTCGTGGCAATCGGCATCTGCCAAAGGCGCTCAAGCAGCTCTGAGAACGGGCTGGAGAGATAGCGGCCTTCACTGTCCTTGATGCCTTGGATGGCACGCCAATCCAGAGGGTTGAGGACAATGCCGTCAGCATCCCAATCGGTGTCGTCCACCTGGGCAATGGCAGCGAGAAGGACGTCGATCTGTTGCGTCAGCACGAGGTCTAGGGGGTTCTCGAACTCAGTGGCCGATGCCATGACGCCAAGAAGGTGCTGGCCGGTGCCGTCACCCTTGAGCAGTTCCATGTCCTCGACGTCGGCGAGACCATAGCGCAGCTCGCTGTCGATCAGGCTGGCCAGAGCCGGCACGTCATCCATCATCTGCCGCGATGCGGGCACCCAATGGGCGATGGTGCGAACGGGCCATTGCTTGAGCTCCCAGGCGTAGCTGGATTCGGGTTTGAGCCCGCCCTCTGCAACCGGCGCCGCACTGTTCGTGCGTTCTACCTGCATGGGCCATTCGACGGCATTGGAGTTGGTCTGACCCGAGGCAAAGAGCTGCCGAACGCTGAGACGACGACGGGCCATCTCGATGACGCTCGGCTGGCGCGAGGGTGCCACCAGTGCGCCGCCCGAAGTGCTGATAGAAGTGATCGCATTCTGGACCTTGAACCGCGCCTCACCCCGGAAGCTGGAATTGAGCAGCGCGGCGTTGTCGTGCTCGGCGACCTGACCGCCCATGGTCTTGGGGGCATCGCTGGACCGGAATCCACCGCTCCGGCTGCTACTGGCCTGCAGAAAGTCCTTCTGCCTGACGTCAATGCGATCGATGCGGTTTTCGAGCTGGTCGACACGCTCGGTCACTTCCCCGCCCACCCGGGTCAGCTCGTTTTTGACTTCGCTCAGGGTCTTGTTGAGCCCGCGCTGTTCGGAGCGGGAGAGATCCGGCCCGTCGGCGTTGTTCTGAACGAGGCCGGTGGGCAAGTGGGATGCGTGGCCATCAATCTTGGCCGCGGGCATCTGATTTCGTTTAAGCATGAGATTGCCTCATAGTGTGAGGCGGGATCGGTGTAGGCATCATACGCGCTTCCAATCGCCGCCGAATGAACGGAGGGCATCCCGCGATAAATCGCGGTGAGCTATTCGATTGGGTCGGCAGCGCGAAGCCATGCCGGTGATCCAAGCGAGACCAGCGCTAGACATGATCTCTGGCAGCGCGAAGCATTGCCTGTTGCCAATATGTTCATGTTCGCCACAAAGGTCAATGCCCTTTCCCCCCGCCCTGGTTCTCGCCCGTGACGGGATGGAAAAGCCCGTCCTCGATCTTTTGAGCCATGACGCGAAAGGCGATGGCGGTCTTTGCTGAGCCGTCATTGAGGCACGCCTGAGCCGCGACATAGGTCAGCATTCGGTCGAGCATCATCGGCACCGATGCGCCGGCCTCATCGACCATCATGCGGGCAGCCCGCTCGACGATCAGGTCGCAGTTTTGTTTCCTGCGGTGGGTCTCGTTTTTCATCTTTCATCATCCTTGGAGCTTGCGCGCAATGATGCGCGCTCCTCACGTGAGAGGGTTGCGGTGGCATGCTCGTGATCGGTGGCTGTGTCGGGTTTCCCCCCAGATATAGAAGTAAGTATCCTTTTTGGTACTGGGACATTGCAGGTTTTGGCACTGGTAGAGGGGGTGTCGACTGCAGGTTTTGGCACTGGATCACTGCAGGTTTTGGCACTGGGCTTTTGTTTTCCTGTCAGGCTGATTTGATAGGCTCCGATGAGGGCGCGAGCCCGTTCATTATCAATACCTTCCCATTCATCAGTAGGGGCTCGGCGGTCCTTCTCGGGGAGGTAAGTTAGGCGGTAGATGTTAGGTGAACGGACGTCACCCGCCCATTCACCCGACTGTTTGACCTCAAGGAGACCCAGAGACACACCCAGCGCCAATGCTGACCGGATGGTGCGACGAGACACACCGTTCCGCACCAGTTGATCGTAGGAGACCACCAGGTGACCGTTCTCCTTGCCGCCGTGGCGCATGTGCTCGATTTCGATCCGCTCAAGGATCTTCGCGAGTGGTATCGGACGGTGACGCCATGCGGGGGAGACCATCAGCTTGAGCCTGTGCGCCACCCATCCGCCGTCCGTGTCGTCGAGCCACGAACGCCGCATTGGGTTCTGTGATCTGGGCAAGCCTACCTCCCGGCGTCGGGAGAGTTTAGCCTGGCGATCGCATCATGTGACAAAGCCTCGCCCGGACTTTCGGCAAATCCACTGAGTAACCCCATCCGGCGCAACACTGGCCATAGAAAACGAATGCGAAGGAGTGCCCAACGGTCCTTTTTGACCAGGTGCCGCACCGCGCCCTCAATCGCGGAGTTCCATTCCTCTACCGTGCCCTCAGGCGCGGCCCTTAGTAGCTGTGTCTCGAACTGGGGTGAGCGATGGTCGCCTTTTTGGAATGCCCGGATCACATGCTGCTCGATCTCATGAACGATGTGCATCCGTGTCATCGCGTCACCTCGTGACTCGTGGATGTAACCGGCTCGCCGAGCCTTTCCACTGCCCAACGGTCCAGCTCGGTCCGATCATACACGGGGATGCGACCATCGCGTCGGAAGGCCGGCCCCCCGCCGATGCATGCGTATTTGGCGAGGGTTTTGGTGGCAATTGTGATGCCGTGGCGCTGGTTGAGGTAATTGGACGCCTCGGCGCGGCGCAATCTGGGCTTGCTTTCAATCGACATGAAGCGAACCTCCCTGATTCCTGCGGAAATAGTCCCGCTGGAATGTCTGGTGAAAGCTGCTGAATCCGTCCATCCCGTTTGCAATGATCGATTGGCACTGCTCCATGTTCCAGCGCAGCAGCGCCAGTTCTTCCGCCGGCACTTCGACGCAAAACGGTGCATCTGGATTTTTGCGCTCTCCTAAGGATTCGATTTCGGCGAGATGGTCAGCAATCAGCCTGTGCATCGTTTGCACCGTCATCTCGATGGCGATCATGTCGCGCGTCACATCATCGAGGAAGTCGGCCAGTTGGTGGCCCTTGGGCTGGAGATCGTATTTACGCATCGGCCCGCCCTCCCGAAATGAAGGGGGGTAGAGCGCGGATAATGGCCAAGGCGGCAGGAAGTACCTCGCCGCACTTTTCCCCGATGCACCGCACCAGCCCGGCGCGGGAACGGCAGAACGAACGACCCTCGTATCGAGCCATCCCGTTCTTGATGCCGCGATACTTTTGCAGGATCCATTGGACCCCGTCTCGGCAGGTCACCAACCGCCAGTCAGCGTTGAGCATCACGACGAGGCCGCGATAGTCACCGTCCTCTTCACGATGGCTTGCCGCCGGTGGGGCGAGAATGTTATCAATTGTTCTCATCTGGGGTTTCCAATCTCAGGGTTCGACGGCATCAGGGGTCTTGGCTGCAATCTCGCCCCCTGGTGCCGTTTTCATTTGCTCCCGGATGCAGCGCACGATCTCTGCGTTGCGGGACGTGAAGTTTTTCCGCGCTATACTGTCTAGGAACACTGCGGCCTCGCGGGGCAGTCGCAGGGTCATGCGCACTTCGGCTATCATCACGATCCTTTCACCAAATTAGTGAACGCAAATTTAGGCATATCATTCACTAATTTGGTGCACAAGCCCCGCTGGCTTGTTTTTTCACTAAATTGGTGTCAATGGTTCCGGCATGGCTAAACAAGATGATTACGCCCGCTATACGATACGGGTCCCACAGGATTTGTACGCACGGCTCCAGCGGGCCGCTGGCGAAAAATCCATCAATGCTGAGATTACTGAGCGCTTAGAACAGTCGTTCTATTGGCCGCAGTCGCAGTTGGAACAAAGCATTAAACTTCGGATTGACCAGGCCAGGCCGAACCAGCGCGCCTCCCGAGACATACGGCTGCTACAAAGGCTAGCCGAACTGTATCCCGAGAAGGAGATCAACCTTGAGGAGCTAATCGATCGGCTTGAAGTGTCTCTGAGGGGGATTGAGGATCCGGAAATCCGGGAATCGGTGTTGGCCGAGATTGAAAAGATCAGACCCACAGTCAGACGGGTGCAGCGGGCAAATGACCTCGGAATAGATTTTGAGCCGAACGAGAAGACACTATTTGTTCCACTGGATGACGTAGACCCAGATCAAGACTGACTTCCCACTGCGCAATCTTGCGCATACCGTCTCCCAAAGTTGAAGCGAGGGAGCCCAATGCGTAGAGAGACAGCACGATTTAAGGCGCGCGCTGCGGATGGTAAAATCTACACGGTCGTAGAGTATACGAACATGATCCGTTCCCGACCGATCAGCGGGCCGGCCGAAGAGGTCGCCGGGTCCAAGTCGCTGCTGCTGACCGATGGGCGGCATGTCAATTACGAGGATGAAGACACGTTTGAAATCGTGGTCACTGGCGAAACTTTAAAGCGGGTTGACTAGGCCCGCCGCGGCATCTCCACCACGTTCCCACCCTGACCGGTCATTTGTCGCCACACCTCGGCGGCGACCTTGTTCGCTGCAGCCACAAGTACCGCATCCAGCCGGTGAGAATACTTGCTTGTGACCGTGTGTCCCTTGTGCCCGATCAGGGCGCCAATGGTTCCATCAGAGTAATTCATATCGGCGGCGATGCTGGCAAAGGTGTGCCGCAGAACATGGGCTGTTACGCCTTCAAGCTTGGCTTTTGCCGTCACGCGTTCCAAGGCTGTGTCGAGCGAGCCGAAGGGTTTCGCCGTGTCTCGGGCGCCGGGGAGAACAAACCCGGCTCCGCCCATGGTTTCTGTGGCCTGAATAATGTCGATCGCCGCCGATCCAAGAGGGCGCAGCGATTGGCCGGTCTTGGTGTCGCCATAGACCAGCACTTGGTTGGCAAGGTCGACCTCCGACCATTGCAGCTTCACGATCTCGCTCAGCCGTGCGCCGGTGAGGGACAAGAGGCGGATGCCGGCGATAGCTTGCCAACTCTCGGTGACAGCATCTGACAGCGCGTCCCCAAGGGCGCGCATCTCGTCAGGTGTAAGGCGCCGGTCGCGCTTCCCGTCCTTTGGGCGCGGCACGCCATGGACGGGGTTCGCGGCGATGATTTCCTCGTCCACCGCAAACGACATGATGCCGCTGAGCAAGCCAGTGGTCCGCGCCGCCGTGCCAGCACCCCCTTCGACGATTGCTTTGCCTCGCAGTTTGTCGGTCTTGACCACCTTGGCGGTCTTACCCGCCGTAACGTCTTTGATGAACTGGCGAATATCCCCGCGCCCGATCTCCGCAACCCTCTTGCTGCCCAGGAGCGGCTTGATGTGCCTGTCGATGCGGCCTCGGTCGATCTCGAGCGTTGACGTCTTCTTGCGCTCGCCGTTCTTTTTCAGGAGTGTACCCGCCTCCGCTGCGGCCATATAGGCATCGCACAGCGACGATACGGTAACCGCGGCGCGGGCATCGCGCTTGTCTCGCATGGGGTCGGCGCTCTCTCCCACAATTGAGCTCACCATCGAAGCCGCTTTACGGTGAGCCTGTTCGACTGTCAGCTCTTTGCCGTAGGCGCCGATCCGCATCCGCCGCCTGGTGCCATGATCATTGCGGTAATCGAGGTAAAAGATTTTGCTGCCGTTCGGGAACACGCGCACGCCAAACCCGCTTGGCTCCCCGGCCCAGATGAAATAGGGCTTTTCCTCGAGCTTGGCCTTAGCCACTACCGTCTGAGTGAGCTTCCCTGAGAGCTTCGGCATCTTTGCACCTTCCTGCTTGTGTCACCGTAGTGTCACCACAAAACGGAGCAAATGGGAATACTTGCGGGAATGCCGGGGTAAAGGCGAATGCGCAGAAGCCCCGGATATACTGGGGTTTTTGCACTAAAGGGAATATCAGGGAAGCTGCGGAAACGGCTAATGGCTCCCCTCCGAAGGCAGAGGTCACACGTTCGAATCGTGTCGGGTGCGCCAAAAAATTCAAAGACTTACAGCGAAAATCGCTCTTTCTCTTCAAGCGCCCCACACAGTCATCCCACACAAGCGTGGGTTGGTGCCGAGCAGGTTGCCCTTCGGGATCGGTGCCTCACGCTTCAACGCTGACGAGGCGACTATGAAACGAACGGCTATTCTATCCACAGCTTTGATCGGGAGCCTGGCTCTTGGCGGATGCCAGACCACCGCAGAATACGAAGCGCAACAAACGGCGACCCTTCACGACAAGCTATTCAGTTATCGAGGCCAGACGGTCGGCGATCTGCTGCGGGACCAACCTGCCTTCTCAACCAGTGGGTATGAAGAGATTTCGGCAGATCGCCGCATGTACTTCATCGAGAGCGAGCCGGTCATTTCGACGGTTTACATCCCGCCCTACACGCCGGCCGCGGGGAGTTTCAACAACGCCGCGATGGCCAGGGCAGCTCGGAACGTTGCAACGATGAACACGGTGCCGGGCGTGGCGCGATCGACCACGCGCTATTGCCGTCTTCATGTTGACGCCGAGCGGATCGACGACGAAGCGAGCCCGGATAGCTGGCGCATCCGCAATGTCGATTATTCGGGCACGAACTGCTGATCTCAGCTTGGGGGACCAGAAGATAGCGCCTACTGTTCTTTAGGGGGCGGTGGCGCTTTAAAAGCAAGCGCTCCGCAAATTCACGGGCCAACTGAAAGAGGCGCTGATGCTTCTCTATGCTTGCGTTTTCGTCAGCTCTGCCGTCACCACCTTTCTGCTGGCCATGCTCTTCATCTCCGGTGACCCGTCGATCGCGACGATGCTGGCCGGATTTGGAGGGGCGGCACTTGGCGGTTTGATAGCCTGGTTGACTGCTAGACAAACTGACCACAGACACGCGGAGCGCGAAAAGCGGCGCATTATCTTGGCCGAGCGGGCACAAGCGCTGCGGGTGATGTTGATCGCAATGGAACTCGCAAATCGATTGTTTACGATCAGAAATATGCTCAAAAGAGCCATTGATGCCGGAAACCCTGCCGGACCATTTGCCGATCTTAGGCCACTCAGCGGGCACGAATCGCGGGCACCCTCATTCGCGCCAGAAGACTTCGTGCCGTTCATAAACGCTGATCGGCCAGAGGTCGTGAATGACTGCCTTATGCTTTATAATCGCGTCGACGCGATTGATGCCGCGTTCAGGGCATACGGGGAAACACGTCTCCAACTACAGGACTTATCTGCCGAGACGACATTTGGAGGCGATGGAGTGGCTCGAACTGTCTATAAGGGGGAGAACGCTCAGCGCGCCAATTTCCTCATTAAGACACTGAATCAGCTGATCTTTGAGGTTCACAAAGACGCCGATGAATATCATCACGAGAGCCTTAAACTCTTCCATGCATTGTCAGAGGCGTTCAAGAGCTATTTCCAAGAAGACGCCAATTTCACTTTGAGCGCCATCAAGCCCGCCGAGACACCGGCAACTGGTTAATCACATCACATTCTTGCAATCCAACTACCGCCGCGCCGGACGCATCTATCGAGACGGCGGCTAGTGTCGCGCGGCCGGGTGCCAAGGCGATAGCTTCGCAGGCGATGCTAACGCTGTTCGCGGGAAGGGCGGCCAAAACTGTTGGCCACTTGGTAATTCACTTTGCGCCAGCACCAGTCTCAACCACGGGAGGCGTTAGCGTCGGTGGATAGCAGAGATGCCAGTGCAAAACTTGGCTGCGAAACGAGTAAATGGACGAATTTTCCCGTTGATTAGATTTTTAGTCCATGAGAGAGTGCAGGTTGATCGGCTTTTTATGGGAGATGAACTCGATTATGGACGATGTGGGCCGCACGAACGAGTTTCTAGTCCACGTTGCGCGGTTGGGCCTTAGTGGTCGCGTGCAAGACGTGCAGGCTTACCTAAAACGAATCATTAAAAAGGTCGAACGGAGCGACCGGGAGCTGTCAGAAAGCCTAAAGCAGCTGCTGGCAACTACTCCGGCAACTACCGCCACACGGGAAGCCGGTTTGCCTTT
>TARA_R100000365_G_scaffold3547_1_pt1 | contig 11186 bp, 9 predicted proteins | sample TARA_R100000365 | Tara Oceans TARA_R100000365 (sample SAMEA2620668) | marine metagenome | biome: marine biome (ENVO:00000447); feature: mesopelagic zone (ENVO:00000213); material: "saline water (ENVO:00002010), including plankton (ENVO:xxxxxxxx)" | depth 1000 m | reverse complement strand
ACCGTCGCTTCCTTCTGCGCCATGGCCACTCCTTGTGTCTTGTCCACGGTCCGCGGTGGCGGGCCGTGAGCCTCACACCCCCGGAACACAAAAAAGCTCCGGCGCAAGCGCACGGAGCTGAGTGATCCGGAATTCCGGAGAATCGTTCTGTGACACCTGCGCGGGCCCCTGCGATGCAGTGCTTCGATTGACGTGTGCTTTCGCACACGCCAATGACCGGCGGTCTTTGGCTTCGATAAGTGTACGCGAGGCGCATGGTCACGGCAAACCAACCGTGACCATGCGCCTCGCCGCTACTCAGTTCAGTGTCGCGAGCTCGCTCGCGGGGTCTGCCCCTTCTGCAATGTTCTGCAGCACGATGCCGAGATCGGATTCGAGCGAGTCATTTCCGGGCGACACGAGCTTGCGGGCGTACTGGCTCGCTTGCAACGCCTCGGTTACGAGATCAACGCTTTCCACCGCCAGCGGGGGCTCGTCAGCGCCGATCTGCACCGAAACCGACTCAGCGACGGGGAAGCCCTGGAGCGTATCCACCCACAGCTGCTGACCCGAGCCCACAGCCATGAACTCGACGAACGCGGCTGCCGCGTCCAGCTTGGCCGGGTCGATGTCGGCGCTCACGGCGATCGCGAAGTCCACACCCGATGTCGCTCCGGCGTCCACGGGCCCGAGCGTCGGGAAGACTGCCATTCCGAGCGCGTCCCCCTCGACGGCGCTGCCCGGAACCTCAGGGCTGGTCGTGAGTGTTGCACCGACGTGCCACGATCCCGTGGGCATCGCGATCGAGTTGCCCGCGAGGAAGTAGTCGTCGCGGGCCGACGGGTAGGTGGTGGTCGAGGTCGCGGCATCCTGGAAGACGCCGTCGACAAAGAGGCTCTGCCAGGTCGTCGCCGCCTCCACGAGAGCAGGGGAGTCCCAGGGAATCTCGCCTGCTGCCGCGCGGTACGCGTCGCCTCCGTCACCGTACTGGTTGCTGAGCCAGACGAAGAAGTCCGCACTGTGCCAGGCATCCGCGGCGCCCATGGCAAAGGGCGAGTATCCCGCCGCGCGAGCGGTCTGGCTGACCGAAACGAGCGAGTCGTAGTCGGTGGGCAGGCTCACGCCGAGCTCGTCCATGATCGTCTGGTTGTAGAGGTAGAACTCGCTGCCTGCTAGCAGGAGGGGCACAGCGGCGACGACGCCGTCCGACGTCGTCGACTGGCGGACAGCCTCCTCGTTGAGATCGCCGATCCAATCCGTCGCGTAGTCGGCCGTGTCGAGGGCGAACTCCGCGTAGTCATCGAAGGACGAACCAACCTGAATCCCGTACAGGTCCGGAACCTCGCCGGCCAGAATCGCATTGTCGAGATTCGTGAGGTACGCCGCATAGTCCTCGTCACGGCTGAACTCAATCGAGATGCCCGGGTTTTCTTCCTCGAACGCGGCAACCAGGTCGGGCCACTGGTCCTGGGTGGGAAGCCACGACGAGAACGTGAGGGTAACCGATCCGTCAGCGGTTTCGGAGTCGGAATCGGATGCCGCGCATCCGGCGAGGACGAGCGCTCCGGTGACGCCCAGCGCGGCCGCTGAGCGCAACATCGCACGGCGGGGTGAGGTATTCATGCTTGCTCCTTAGCAAGAGGAAGGTGATGCAGGGGCGTGCCGAGCGCGGTGAACTCATACCGACTGAGCCGCGCTCCGCGCAGCTCGATCCGTTGGTACGCGCTCTCTGCACGGGGAAGATCAAAGAGATGACGGCGCCCGTCTATGTGAACGACCGCGCTGTCGCCGTAGAGAGTGGTTTGCAGTGTCGCTGTCGAAGCGTTCTCCTTTCTGGTGGTTTCCGACCGCACAACTCGTCCTTCGACCAGTAGCTGCAGCTGGACATGTTCGGGCGTGGCGATCACGTCCAGGCGCGTACGCTCGCCCGCTACCCACGGCGCCATGCGAGCTTCGCTATCCGCGTACGAGAGAGACACCTCGTAAGCCGTGGACGCAGCCGCCGGACGCACCCCTTCGAGCACGAGCAGCCGCCCGCGTGGAACGGACAATCCACCCTGATCAGCGACGACGGGGGTCTTGCTACGCAGCAGCCGACCCACGTCTCCGAGCTGCTCGCCGCGGAGCGAGGCGTGGTCGGTCACGGCAAAGCCGCTGAACGCGGCCTCGGTGCGCGTCGAGCTAAGCCCTATGGATGCGGGCCCGCTTCTCACGACAGCATCGACGCGTGCGCGATCATCGAGCGTCACGCTGATTCGATGGCCACGTCGCCAGAAGGCGAGGTGGTGCCACACCGTGGGATCCAGATTCGGCAGGGGAACGCGATCGACCACTCGGGCAACGCCTCCGTGCCACTCTGTCGCGCGCAGCTCGGCCGACGCTGTGTCGATGGCGACCTCGAGATAGTCGCTTTCGCCCAGCCACACGGGGATGACCCCTGCTCGGGCGCCGAGATCTGATACGTCCAGCCGAATCCACGCCTCAGCGACGTAGTCACAAGAGACGTGCCGGGTGACGATGAGGTTTCGTGCCGCCGAACCCGTGCGCAGCTCGCCCGCGCCACTGACGAAGTCACCCGAAATGGCTCGCCACAAGCTCCTATCGAGCGCATCGTCGAAGAGATCCCCGACGGTGGGGGCGGCCGGCGCGGGACACCGGTCTACCGTTGGCGCCGCGGTCTCGAGGGCACCGTCGGCCTCGACCACCGCATCGATGCGCATCCGACGCTGTTCCGTCCCGGAAACGAGCGGCTGGGCCGCATCCCGCCCGTGGTAGACGATCCAATCGTCGACCAGGTTGGGAGCGCGCACGATCGAGTTGTGACCCGTGCCCTCGACGTGGTCGCTGCGCCGCACCAGGGGCGCATACGTCTGCGGATCGGGATGTTTTGTCCACGCGAGTTCGTGCGGCGCCCCACCGTTGAGAGCGGCGGTCGCGTAGCCGATGAAGTACTCCTCCCGCTCGTAGGCGTTGCCGGAGTAGGTGAGGTACGCGCGATCTCCCCGAGTGAAGTAGGTAGCCCCCTCGATCGTGTACCAGTCGCGGCCGTCGCCGAACCGATTACGCTCGAAGATCTCCTCATCCAGACTCGGGGTGACAATCGCCCGCGGGCGCCCCTCAGGACGGTCGAACTCCACGAGCCGGTCCGCGACGATGGAGGTTCCCGTGAAGTGGTCGTCCAGCCCGGTGACGTCGTTTGTCGAATAGAACATCACCCAGCCGCCGTCGCCGTCAGGAACGACATGCGCGTCGATCGCGAACGTGTCGAAAAACCGGTGGCGGACGGTGAACGGACCTTCGGGACGCGCGCTCGTCGCAAGGTGCAGAAGCTCCTCGTGCGGATCATCCGACCCCGTGGGGCGGAACGACACGTACATGTAGAACAAGCCATCCGAATAGACCACGCACGGCGCCCAGTAGTGCGATCGCCCGGGTACCACCAACGCCGCGTCGAGCCTCATCCAGTGAACGAGATCGTCGGACACACTGACATTGACCTGCTGTTCGTCAGTCGAGTAGCAGTAGTAACGGCCGCGAAAGCGCAGGACATAGGGATCGGGGTCGGTACGCACGACTCCATCCACGTAGCCCACTGGATTGTTGTAGGAACTCGGCATATCGAGCATCAACTCTTCACTGCTCCTGCGGTGACCCCCGCCTGCAGGTAGCGCTGGCTGAAGAGGTAGACGATGACAGAGGGCACCGTCATGAGGATGAGACCGGCATAGAGCTGGGATATCTGTTCCTGACTCATTCGGTCGGACTGCAGGAGCGAGATCGCCTGAGTGACCGGGAACAGCTCCGGCGAGCTGAGCAAGAGGTTCGGGAGAAGGTACTCGTTCCACGAGTAGACAAAAGCGAGCACACCGACCGTCGCGAGTGCGGGCCCGCTCAAGGGCAGCAGTACCCGCCACCAGATGGCGAACGAGCCACAGCCATCCAGAGTCGCCGCTTCGATGAGCTCATCAGGGATGCCCTCGAAGTGGTTGCGCATCAGGAGGAGCATCATGAGCACGTTGAACGCGATGAGCGGGAGGATCACGCCAACATAGGTGTTTCGAAGACCGAGCGAGTTGATCGTAAAGAAGAGCGGCGTCACCACGGCTGCGACCGGCACCGCGAGACACGCCAGGAGAAGCCGATACACCACCTCACGACCGCGGAAACGCATCTTCGCAAAGGCATAACCCGCGAGCGCCGAGATGACCATGATCACGAGCGAAGACACACCCGCCATGAGGAAGCTGTTGCCGATCGCGCTCCAATAGTCGAACGCGTCATGGTTGAGCACGACGAGATAGTTGTTCCATCCCCCTACTGCAATCGACTGGTACAGGGCAACGCCGATGGGGTAGAGCCACAGCACCGCAAGAAAGAGAAGCGTGGCGTACATGACGGCGCGGGCAAAGATGCGTTTGGCCATGGGCTAGGACCTCCGCGAACTCAGGCGAAGCTGAACGAGCGAAAGCACGAGGGCTATCACGAGGATCACCATCCCGATAGCGGATGCGTAGCCGGCCTCTCGGTTCGCGCGCTCGAGGTAGAGGAAGGTCGTCAGGAACTGGGTCGATACCCCGGGCCCGCCACCGGTGGTCAGCCAAACGATGTCGAACGTCTTGAGGGAGCCCACGATGCCCAAAATGATCAGCACGCTCGTCGTGCCGCGAAGAGACGGGATCGTGATCGACCAGAGCTGACGCCACCAACCGGCACCGTCCAGGGTCGCGGCCTCGTAGATGTCCTCGGGGATCGACATCAACGCCGCGAAGTAGATCATCATCGAAAAGCCCATCCACTGGAACACGTTGATGACGACGATCGACCACAGCCCAAGATCGCTGCCCAGCCACTGGATCACATCGGTTTCGCCGAGAAGGCCGAGGCTGCGAAGCGTCTCGTTCAGCGCGCCGTAGTTGGCTTCGAGCATGTAGCGAAACACGGTCGCGATGATCGCCGGCGCCATGGCTATGGGGAGGAAGAAGATCGCTTTGAAGAAGGCACTTCCCGGCATCCGTTCCTTCACGAGGACTGCCACGAGCAGTCCGAGCGCCGCCTGGATGGCGACCGTCGCGACGAGGAAGAGAAGGGTGTTGGTCAGCGCGATCCAGAACGTGCGGTCCTGAAAGAGGTCGACATAGTTCTGCAGGCCGACGAAGTTCATCGACGTGAGCCCGTTCCAGTCGGTCAAGCTCGCGTAGGCATTGAAACCGATGGAGAAGTAGAGCAGAACGCCCGAGAGGACGACGACCGGAAGGATGTATAGATACGGCGCATAGCGTCCAGCGAGCCGATTCACGTCATCCTCTCCTCCGTGAGCGTGCGTCATTCAACGTTGAACTGTCGAATCGAGTGATACTGTCGCATAGTTCAACGTTGAATGCAAGCCGTCTTGAAGACCACACGGAGGGGAGCCGCAGGATGCCTCGCGTGACCTTGGCTGATGTCGCTGCGCGCGTCGGCGTCAGCGCCAAGACCGTATCGAACGTCGTGAACGGTACGGGTTGGGTCGGTGAGCAGACGCGCGAACGCATCCTGACGGCCGTGCGCGAGCTGGGCTATCGCCCGAACGCTGCTGCCCGACAACTCCGCAGCGGAACGGCGGGGATGCTCGGCCTGGCAATGCCAGACCTGCGGGAGCCCTACTTCGCCGAGTTCGCGTCCCGCTTTGTCTCCTCGGCCCAGGATCGTGGCATCACCGTGCTCGTCACCCAGACCGGCGGTCGACGCGACAGTGAGATCGCCATCGTCGAGGGAGAGGGAATCCCGGCAGTCGATGGGCTGGTGGTTAGCCCACTCGAGCTCACGGCAGCCGACCTCGCGGCGCGTCGATCACAAACCCCCCTGGTCCTGATCGGAGAACACGGGTCCTCGATCGCGCAGCCGCCTGCCACGCATGTCGGGGTGGACAATGTCGCCGCCGCAGATGCCGCGACGTCGTTCCTTCTGGCACGTGGGCGATCGCGCATCGCGGCGCTCGGCGTGCAGGATGCCGGCTCCACCGCCACCTCCCGGCTGCGATTCGAGGGGTATAAGCGGGCCCTCTCGTCCGCGGGCATCCCCCTGGACACCTCACTGCTTGCGCACGTCGCAACATTCAACCGGGCAGAGGGGTATCGCGCTGCGAACGAGCTGGTCGCTTCCGGCGTTCCCTTCGACGGCCTGTTCTGTTTCAACGACACCCTCGCCTTTGGTGCACTGTATTCGCTCGGCATGCACGGTCTGCAGGTCCCCCAGGACGTCGACGTCATCGGATTCGACGACATCGACGAGGGACGCTTCTCCATACCCCCGTTCTCGACCGTGAACCCGGGTGTCGAGCGAGCCTCCGAACTCATCCTCGACCTCCTGTCGTCCCCTGCAGCCGTCACGGGGGAGAACCACGTCGTGCCCGCCGAGATCGTCGACCGCACTGAGCTCCCGCGGTGACGACCCGGACGCATGGGTTCACCCTCCCGCGCGCGTCCGCCTCAGCGTCGTCGGCCCCTGAGCGTAGGGTCGGAGGGTGACACCCGAACTGGCCGCCCGCATCGTCGCGGACTCCCGCGATCGGGTGGCCTGGGTTCGGGCCCGATCACGAGGGATCACGGCAACGGATGTCGCGGCACTCACGTCCGAGCGCGTGATTCCCCGCGCCGCCGACGCGAAGCTCATGGGCTCGGGGTTCTCCGGCAACGCATACACTGCCCACGGGAGACTGCGCGAACCCGAAATCGCCCGCTGGGTCGCCGCAACGCACGGCATCCTCCCGTCGTCCGCACTCTTCCATGCCGAGGTCGAGAAACGCCACCTCGCCACCCCCGACGGACTGATGGTCGACAGCCAGGGCCGCGTGATCCTCGCGGAGATCAAGACGACGAAGAAGGCATGGCGCTCCATTCCGCGGTCGTACCTGCGGCAGGTGTGGTGGCAGCAGCACGTCCTGGGCGCGGAGCGAACTCTCGTCGCCTGGGAGGAGCACGACGGCTTCGTTCCCGTCGGCGACGAGCCGCAATGCGCGTGGGTCGACCGCGACGATACCGAGATCGCGCGGCTGGTCGGCCTGGCAACGGCCCTGATCGACGAACTGTATATGCGCACGCAGCGCACGCGAAGCCTGCCCGCTGCACCGGTCACCGCCGCCGCTTCCCGCGAGCCGTATCGCGCCCTGGCGCTCTCGGACTGACCGCACGGCGACGGGCGCGGCTCGTCGACTCCGCCACCGCGGTAGCCATGACGCCACACGCACCGGCTAACTGCTTGACTCTTGTCAACTAGTCGGCGTATGGTTGACATTTGTCAATGACTGCGCGATGACGAGCGCAGCCGCATCTCCGTCGTTGTGAAGGCACCCATGGCATCCTCCTCTTCCCCCGCGCCCGCCGCGCTCACCGAGTCCGGCATGACGCACCGACAGGTCCTCGAGGCTCTCTCGGGCCTGCTCCTCGGCATGTTCGTGTCGATGCTGGCATCGACCGTCGTCTCCACCTCGCTCCCCGTGATCATCCACGACCTGGGCGGCGACCAAGCAGCGTTCACCTGGGTCGTCACCGCGACCCTGCTCACCACAGCGATCTCGACACCGGTCTGGGGAAAGCTCGCCGACCTGGTCAACCGCAAGTTGCTGTTCCAGCTGGCCATCGGCATCTTCGTGGTCGCAACCGCTGCGGCAGGGTTCGCCCAGAACCCCGAGTGGCTCATCGCCATGCGCGCAGTGCAGGGCCTCGGCGCCGGCGGTCTTGCGGCACTCAGCCAGGTCATCATGGCCGACATCATCAGCCCGCGCGAACGCGGACGCTACATGGGTCTGTTCGGCGCGGTCATGGCGCTGGCGACAATCGGCGGGCCGCTCGTGGGAGGCCTCATCACCGACAGCCTCGGCTGGCGGTGGAACTTCTACGTCGCGCTCCCGTTTGCCATCGCCGCCCTGATCATCGTGCAGCGCACACTTCACCTGAAGCCGTTCACGGCTCGCAAGGTGTCGATCGACTACCTCGGGATCATCCTTCTCTCCACCGCGGTGTCGCTGCTGCTCATCTGGGTGACACTCGCCGGCGACTCCTTCGACTGGTGGAGCATTCCCACCCTCCTCATGGTCGGCGGCGCCATCGTCGCCGCGGCGCTGTTCATCCTCGTCGAGCTCCGCTCTCGCGAGCCGCTGGTTCCCCTGTCGATGTTCCGCAACCGGACCTTCACCCTCGCCGTCCTCGCCTCGATCGCGACCGGTATCGCGATGTTCGGTGCGTCAGTGTTCCTGAGCCAGTACATGCAGTTGGCCAGGGGCGCGACTCCCACCCAGGCGGGCCTCATGACGATCCCGATGATCGGTGGGCTCCTCGTCGCGTCGGTGGGCGTGGGACAACTCATCACCCGTTTCGGCCACTGGAAGCCGTACCTCATCGGCGGCGGTGTGTCCCTGATCGCAGGATCGTGGCTGCTCACGACCATCCACTACGACACCAACTTCGCGCTCGTGTCGGTGTACATGTTCCTGCTGGGCGCGGGCGTCGGCATGACGATGCAGAACCTCGTGCTGATCGTGCAGAACACGACGGAGCCCACCAAGATCGGCGTCGCAAGTTCCGGCGTCACCTTCTTCCGCAGCCTCGGCGGCAGTATCGGCGTCTCGGTTATGGGTGCGGCGCTCGCGAGCCAGGTCACTGACCTCCTGGGCGGACGCAAGGCTGACATCACGGCAGCCTTGGCCACGCTGGGCGATCAGGCACCGACGTGGGCTCAACAGCTGCAGTCGGGCTCACTGCCCCAGGTCTCCGCAATGCCGGATGCTCTGCGCGTCATCTTCGAGGACGTTTATGCCCAGGGGATCTCGCATTCCTTCCTGATCCTCGTCCCGTTCGCGATCATGAGCCTTATCGCTATCGTGTTCCTGCCGAACGTTCCTCTCACCCGGATGACGAACCGCGAGAGGCTGGAAGCGGGCGAAGCCGACCTGGCTACCGTGTCCGTGAGCGAAGGCATGGAGACCCTCACGGCGACGGCCGAGTCTCCGGTGGAATCCGACCGCCACCGCCACTCGGATGAGTCCCGCGCGGCCTCCCGCCCGGAGTCGCCGCGGTGAGCGAGACTGACGCCCCCGAACCGGTCGACGCCGAGGCCCGCGATCACCGCGCGGCTGTCGACCGGCTCGAGGGCGCCATCGCTGAACTCATCTCACGCATCCGGCGCTTCTATGCCCAGATCGCTGACGAGGTGAGCCCCGGGATGCTGCCCGGGACGTTCAAGCTCCTCGCGACGATCGGTCGCATCGGACCCACGACGTCCTCTGCCCTCGCGCACCGACTCACCGCCGACAAGGGCATGATCAGCCGGCAGATCACCGACCTGGAAAAACTCGGCCTCATCGAGCGCACACCAGATCCCGACGACCGTCGCTCGCGGCTGATCTCCCTCACCCCGCGCGGGCGGGAGCGTCTGGATGCTGCACGAGGGCCCTACGAGCAGATGCTCTCCCAGACTCTCGCGGAGTGGCCTACCGCGTCGATAGACCAACTCACCGACCTGCTGACCGCCTTCGCGTCGGGCGAGATCCCCCAGCGCTGACAAGCGGGTCTTATCGGTCCGGTGACACCGGCGTAACACGAGCGAGACAATCGCGCGATTGACTGAGAACACCTCGCGGAGGGCGGGGTTCCACTGGTCGTCATGTGCCACATCGATGCCGATGTGCACGGTCCGCTGACGACGAATTCGCGGAAGGAGCGACCGATGCGATTCCGGCCGCTACGCCCATCCCCGGAAACCCGGGCATTCTCGACGGAACCGTCGCAGGTCCCCGAGGCGATGCGGGCGATCACCGTCGCGCAGTGGGGAGCTCCCCGTGTTCTGACCGAAGCCAGCGTTCCCGTGCCGCGCCCGGTTCTCAGCGAGGTCCTGGTGCGGGTCGTCGCGGCCGGGGTGAACCCGATCGACGCCAAGACCCGGGCGGGCAAGGGGCTAGCTCCCGCCGTCGACGCGCTGCCGGAGATTCTCGGTTTCGACTTCAGCGGCGTGGTTGTCGAGTCGCCCTTCGAGACGCATCCGTTCCCCGTCGGCACGGAGGTGTTCGGCATGGCCGGTTTCCCCCGAAGCCCGGGAAGCTACGCCGAGTACGTCGTCGCACCGACCCTGTCGATCGCGCGTAAGCCTGCCTCGCTCTCGCACGTCGAGGCGGCGGGAGTTCCGGTTGCAGCGCTCACAGCCTGGGGCCTGGTCGTCGAGACCGCTCATGCCCACGAAGGGCAGCGCATCCTCATCCACGCCGGTAGCGGGGGTGTGGGGCACTTCGCCGTGCAGTTCGCGGCCTACTTCGGAGCTCACGTGACCGCGACGGCATCCGGAGCCAACGCTCCGTGGCTCCGTGACCTCGGCGCCTCGGTCGTCATCGACCACACCTCGACGCGCTTCGAAGAGGTCGTGAACGATATGGATGTCGTCATCGACCTCGTGGGCAACGTGACGGACTCGATCGGCTCGCGATCGATGTCGGTGCTGCGCCCCGGCGGGATCTACATCCTGGTACCGACGGGATCGTGGCCGGACTATCAGGAGGCTGCGGCAGCGGCCGGCGTACGTGCGACCAGCTACAAGGTGATTCCGGAAGGCGCGACCCTGGCGACGATCGCCCGCCTGCTGGATTCCCGGTCGATCCAGGTGTACATCGACCATGTTCTGGATCTGTCCGATGCGGCAAAAGCTCACAGCGACATCGAGGGCGGACACACCCGCGGCAAGATCGTCCTGCGCGTCAGCGACGACTGATGCTGGGCTCGGGCCGAAGCACGCGACGGCCCTCCTCGACGATCTCGGCGGCAACCGCGTCCAGCAGGGGCGAGCGCAGGTTCCACTGCTGCCAGTACAGCGGAACATCGATCGGCGGACCACCGAGGTGTCTGAGCGCTCCGTGCTCGAGTTCGACAGCCGACTGGAAGCCCGGAAGCAGCCCCCAACCGAACCCGAGCTTCACCGCCTGGGCGAAGTCGTGGGATGCGGGCACGTAGTGCCGCGGCGCGCGCGAGCCGGAAATCCCCCGCTCTCTGACCCATTTGTCCTGCAGGTCGTCGCGACGATCGAACTGGACGACCGGGGCCGCAGCCAGCGCGACGAGGTCATCGAGCGAGGCGGGAAGGTATCGATCGATGAACGCCGGTGTTGCGACAGCCTCGTACCGCATGACGCCCAGGGCGGTGACGCGGCATCCGGCTACCGGCTCTGCACGGGACGTCACGGCGCCC
>TARA_R100000365_G_C2748336_1_pt1 | contig 11189 bp, 8 predicted proteins | sample TARA_R100000365 | Tara Oceans TARA_R100000365 (sample SAMEA2620668) | marine metagenome | biome: marine biome (ENVO:00000447); feature: mesopelagic zone (ENVO:00000213); material: "saline water (ENVO:00002010), including plankton (ENVO:xxxxxxxx)" | depth 1000 m | reverse complement strand
AAAATACCTGGAATTGAAGAAACCATTAGGAATTACGGTCAGCAGCGAGTTCCAACAGCCTTTTTATCCCGCTCTTTAGCTGGAGTGATAGATCAAAGTTTGGTGTTGGCACTGCCGGGTTCATCTGCTGGCGCCAGAGAATCTTTGGATGCAGTTTTTCCAGCAGTTTTACATGTCTTTAAAGTGCTTTCCGGAGAAAGGCATTGAGTATTCCGAAAATCATCAAATTTTTAGGCTTGTCAAAATAATCAACCGTTTGCATAGATTTTCCCTGTATTTTCTTTTGAAAGGCTGATTTTCGGAAGGATAAAGTTTGTATGTTAGTTGACCTATTTTAAAATCCTGTGGGATTTTAGATGGTATTTAGCAATACATACCCAAAATAATCCATGGCAAAACCACGCCTGTCCTTTTCCCAGATCATTAATATGAATGTCGGATTTTTCGGCATTCAATATAGTTTTGGTTTGCAACAGAGTGCTGTCAATCCCATCTACGATATGTTGGGTGCAGCGCCAGATGAAATCCCCATATTGAACCTTGCAGGGCCGATGACGGGCTTATTGATCCAGCCGATCATTGGAGCATTGAGTGATAATACCTGGAGTCCAAGATTTGGTCGCAGAAAGCCCTTTATTTTCATAGGTGCCCTTTTCTGTAGTATTACCTTATTCCTGTACCCATTCAGTAGTTCCCTTTGGATGGCTGCTGGATTGCTATGGGTCTTGGATGCTGCCAACAATACTGCTATGGAACCTTATCGGGCTTTGATTGCAGATAAACTTCCTGATGAGCAATATTCTACAGGATTCTTGACCCAAAGCTTTTTTACCGGTCTGGGAATCACGCTTGCCAATATTTCCCTTTTTGTATTTCAAAAATATATCACTGGAACAGCAGGTTCTCTCCCTTATTGGGTATATGCTTCTTTCTTTTTAGGAACCATTTGCTCAATCACTACTGTGATGTGGAGTATTTCAAAAACACCAGAAATACCGCCGGATGAAGAGGAACTGAAAGCTCTGAAAAAGCGAACGGAAGGAATGCCTCACCCGGCTATTCAGTTTTTTCTTTCGATTCTAACCACTTTGGTAGCTTATCTGGTCTTTTTCCTATTGCTGATTCCTACAATTTTTGCCAAAGGATTGATTCGAAGAACCTTGGAAAAAACAAAAGAAAACTCGACGACAAGGGTGTTATTTGCCCAAAACATTGAAATCATCGAATCAATCATGGTCATGCCTTCTGTGATGTGGAAATTGGCACTTATTTACCTTTTCCAATGGTATGCCCTTTTTTGCTATTGGCAAAACGCCGCGAAAAGCATTGCTCAATCAGTTTGGAACACAACTCCGACAGGGGATAAGTTGCTGTATGAGGAAGCTGTGGGTTGGACAGGCTTGGTGAACGGATGGTATAATATAGTGACCTTCCTTTCAGCCTTCTTTTTGGCAAGTATGGCCCAAAAATATGGACCAAAAAAGGTGCATTTTATCTGTTTAATCATGGCAGGTATAGGGCTCTTGATTTTTCCCCAACTGGATAATAAATACGCCTTATTTATACCAATGACTGGTTTTGGGATCGCCTGGGCTAGTATGATGGGGGTTCCCTATTTGTTGGTGGTCAATGAAATTCCCAAAGAACGATATGGGGTTTACATGGGGATAATCAACATGATGATTGTGATTCCTATGATTTTACAGACGCTGACTTTCGGCTTTATCTCTAAAACCTTCTTGGGAAATGATCCAGGAATGGCCATAGTATTTGGTGGGGCTTTGCTGCTGATTGCGGCTTTAGCCACTTTAAATATCAAAGAAAATAAAAAAGTAATAACCAATTCCGGCGGTTTCTCCGCAGGGCATTAATGATTTTGACTTAATATGTCACAGATGAATTCCAGTAATGACCTTTCAATTTTGAAGGACTTTTCTATAGATGCTGTCAAAAAGGACAAGGATTTTGTTCGGCGTTTTGAAGAAGGAGTAGGCTCGTTAAAAAGCCTGTTTTTTGAGATTTATGGAAGAAATGAGTCTATTCAGGCTTTCTTTTCAGATCTTTTAAAAACTGTGGTCTCAGCTTATATAAATCGAGATCAAGATCTTAGAAAAAGGGATTTGGATAAATTGAAGCAAGGTCATTGGTTTTTGAGCAATGACTTGGCGGCCATGAGTTTGTACGTGGATAGGTTTTGTGGTTCCATTTCTAAAATGGAAAAAAAGTTAAGCTACTTCGATCAGCTGGGAGTTAATTTCCTCCATCTCATGCCTCTTTTTCAAAGCCCTCCTGGAGAAAGCGACGGGGGCTATGCAGTTTCTGATTTCAGGAAGGTGGATGAGCGATTTGGAACCCTGGAAGAACTTCTTTCACTTCGAAAAAAAATGCATAAAAACGGTATGCATCTGATGTTGGATATCGTATTGAATCATACTTCTCATAGGCATGAATGGGCAGAGAAGGCAAAAGCCGGGGATAAATTTTATCAGGATTACTTTTATATGTACGAGAATCGATGGATTCCCAATGAGTATGAGCTTGCCATGCCTGAGATTTTTCCGGAAAGCTCACCAGGCAATTTCACTTGGTCCGAGGACTGCCAAAAATGGGTGATGACCGTTTTCCATAATTACCAATGGGATTTAAATTATCGGAATCCACATGTATTAAGGGAAATGCTTGATACGATCTTTTTTTATGCCAATCTTGGTGTAGATCTATTGAGGATAGATGCCCCTGCTTTTATCTGGAAAGAAACTGGTACAACTTGTCAAAATTTGCCTCAAGCTCATGCTATTTTGAGATTGATCAAACAAGCAGTACAGATAGCAAGTCCCGGAATGGCCTTGCTTGGAGAAGCAATTGTGGCTCCGGCTAAAATCATGGAATATTTTGGGACAGGTGAAAATGCCGGCAAGGAGTGTGATTTTGCATATAATGCTACTCAAATGGCTTTGCAATGGGATATGCTGGCCACAGGAGAAACTCAGGTGATGTTGAACGCTCAATCCATTATTCAGCAAAAGCCTTTCGGAACAAGCTGGATAAGCTATACTCGATGTCACGATGATATAGGTTTGGGCTATGATGATTATATGATTGCCCAGGCTGGAAAAGATCCTTACCAACATAGAACATTTCTGAAAGATTATTTCTCAGGGAAATTTCCAGATAGTCCTGCGAGAGGAGCTTTATTTTCATCCAATCCAAAAACAGGGGATGCCAGGATTTCAGGTACACTTGCATCGCTTTGCGGATTGGAAAAGGCTATCTGGGAAAAAGATGATGCCCAAGTTGCCTCTGCCATCCAAAAGATTCTGATGATGCAGGCTCATTCTGTTTTCCTCGGTGGATTACCTATGTTATACTATGGAGACGAATTGGGCTATACTAATGATTATAGCTATGAAAAAGATCCTGCAAAAAGCTATGACAACCGTTGGATGCATAGACCAATTATTGATTGGGTAAAAGCTGAAAACAGAAATGAGGAGGGAAGTATTGAAAACAGGGTTTTTACAGGAACTCAGAAATTACTTCAAATCCGGAAAACACTTCCAGCCATAGGCGACTACAAGAATATCACATGGTTGTACCCGCATAATATTCATGTTGCTGCTTATTTGAGAAGCTTGGAGGATCAAAAAGTTTACTGTGTTTTCAATTTTAAGAATGAGGCCGCTTATCTGACTTGGTATGCCTTTAAGGAGCAGGGAGTAATCCCAAAGAAGTTTAAAGATCATTGGACAGGTCAGGAATTGGAAGTGGGGAGAGATGATGAATACCTGATATTGGAACCATTCGGATTTCGGATTTTGGAAGTAATTGAAAGCTAGTAAAGCCTCAAATTAGAGTTGACTCTCGAATAATTAAATCTGAGTCAATTTTGTAAGTCTCATTGGATCCAAGGCTTTGATCTTTCAGGAGCTGAACCAAAAGATTTACAGCTTTCATTCCCATTTGATGGCCGTGCTGTTCTACTGTACTTAGTCCTGGGGACATTACTTCTGCTATTTTCCAGTTAGAAAAGCCCATCACACCAATTTGTTTGGGCACTTGAATTCCTTGGGACTTGAGATAATTCATTACGCCTAATGCCACCAAGTCGGTGATACAAAAAAAGGCATCCGGTGGCTGAGGTAAGTTGAGTAGTTCTTGAGCAAACTGGTAGCCTTCTTCCTCGCTGATATTTTTGCAATGCGGAACCCATTCTTCTCTAAATTCCAAACCGGCATCTTCCAAGGCTTTTTTATATCCTTTTAAGCGATCCATCGAGTTCTTTACCTCAAGGAGTCCATTGATGTGTGCAATTCTTCGATATCCTTTCTTGATGAGATGGTTGACGGCTTCATAGGCACTTTCATAATCATCCGTAATTACCTTGGGTGTATGGAAGTTTTCCAGAAACTTATCAAACTGGATGACAGGTTTACCTTCATCTATGAATTCCTGCAAATGCTCAAAGTCTTTGGTTTCATTACTAACTGAAATTAACAAACCATCCACACTTCCTGAAAGCATACTCCTACAAGCTAATTTCTCGTTCGGTAGTTTTTCGTCGGTTTGGCCTAAAAGTATCCTGTACCCATGTTGATTGGCAGCTGCAATTGCTCCGCTGATAATAGATGAAAAGAATGGGTGTACGACTTCCGGTACGATCATTCCCAAAGTCATGGTTCTATTTCTTCGGAAATTGACTGCTATGCTATTTGGAACATAATTATGCTTTTCAGCATAATCCTTTACCAATTTAATCGTCTCTTCAGAAATCCCAGAATAGGAGTTTAGCGCTCTAGAGGCAGTAGAAACAGATATACCCAACTCACGGGCAATATCTTTCAAGGTAATTCTTCTCTTATCCATTCTTTTAAAGGATCATTCATCAAGATAAACTGAAAAAATGGATTTTTGTCCTGTTCCAACCTCTGATTAGTTTTCGCTGAGGACTTTTCCTTTGCTATCCAGCAATAGGATTTTCTGAATTTCCCCTTTTTGAATTCGAAGTTCAATTCTTGTTTGACCTTCTACTTCTTTGAAAATCACCCTCCTAATTTCATAGCCAGAATATTTTTTCAAGATTTTAGACTCAATTTCAGAAGGCAACTGATCCTCATAGGGAATAGTGTTTTCAAATCTATACTCAGGCCCCAAATCAGTTTTCAATTCCAAAAAGGTATTGCTTCCATCCTCATTTTTCGCCAATTCAAAAGCATCATAGAGTTCTCCTACAGCTGTATAGGATTCAAATTTCAGGCTATTATTCTCAATGCTAATTAGCTGAAACAACTGGGTGTTTTCAGCAGCCCGGTCTCTCACTGCCTCAGTTCCTTCCCATGCATTTGGGTTAAGGCCATACATTTTGCCTCCACTGACTGACACCACGTAAACTGTACCAGTTAGGTCTCTCAGGTTGGTTCCATTCAGTACATTCTCACCAAGACTTACTCTCCCTCGAGCATAGCTATGGTCATGTCCTTGCAATGCCAAGTCTACCTTAAATTCATCGAAAATAGGCTTCCAAATAGCTCTCAATGCCTCATTATCTCTTCCAGACGAAGCCGAAAAAAGTGGATGGTGGTAAGATACAATGGTCCATTTCTTTTTATTCTCTTTCAATATGTTTCGAAGCCATGCAGCCTGCTTTTCATGATCTCTGTTAGAGTCCAAGAAGATAAATTTGACATCAGGATAATCAATAAAATAGGCTGTTTCCTCCAAACCTTCAGGACCGTTTATAGGGAAAGTAAACTGAGGCTTCCACTGAATGGAAAGTGCTCTTCCGGCCTCCCGATTGGAGTTATTGAGATAATTGTATTCATGATTACCAGGAACAGAAAGGGAAGGGAGCATACTATGGATAAAACCTCCTGCAGTAAACCATTCATGCCATTCCTGTTCTCTATGAGCATAATTGATCAGATCTCCTGCATGGATTATAAAATCTGCATCAGGTGCCTTTCTATATCCTTCCCGAATCAACCTAGCCCATAATTCCAGGATATAATTTTGTGCATCTCCTACATACAAAAAAGAAAAGCGCTCCTTTGGATCAGCAGAGGCTGTTTTAAATTGAAACCATTCGGACCAATGTTCTCCATCTCCAACTCTATAGCCATAAAGTTGTCCTGGTTGAAGGTTCTTAAATTCCACAGAATGATAATTTGCCTCCACTTCTGCCATGGGAACTTCTTTGGCATTCAAGTTTTCGGTTTTGGCTGTGTAAGTTTGGGCATTTCTCCAAAACTTCGGAGCTGCCGTAGCAGGTGCAATTTCTGCGTAGGCAACCTCTATCTCTGTAGTCGTTCTCCAAGTTACGTTCATCTCTGAACTGGGATTTTGACCGGGATTTAAGATGATTCTGTCCGGATGAATACTGGGTTTGGACCAATCGTTAGCAAAAATTGGTTCTTTGTAAACCCTAATCTCCTGGGCTTTACAAGAAGATTCAAAAATTAGAATGCCTAAAAATAGAAATAGGATCCTGATATGCATAGGATTTTGGGTTTGGTTAAGGTCTTGAAAAATACCGGATTATCCCCAGAAGAAAAATCAAAAAAGGAATAAACATCTCTTTAATCCTAGAGGAGCTATTGTTTAAGTAGAAAGCTGGGATAGTTTATCGGCTATCCATGCTTGATATTCCATATAGCAGTCTTCTGAAAAGGAGTTGAGAATTGACTTATCAGACTTAGCAGCCGAAAGCTCCTGATCCTGTTGAATCCACCTGTTTTGAATAATATTCAACTCCTCTCTAATTTGGAAAAATAGGCTTTGCCGATCCTGATCGATTAAAGAATGGAGCTCCTTTGCTTTCCACCATAGGGACTTGTCTGGATTGGAGGTTGGAGCTACCAGAAAGCTTTTGGATGTGCCCAGATAAAATGGCACATAAATACTTAAACAGGGGTGTGGTGTGCCTGAAAGCCAAATGCTTGAAAAGCCTTCTTTTCTGAGCTCTGCAACCATACTTCCAGTAGTATCTGACGGATTTGTCAAGCCTGTTGCGTGCATACAAATCGACCCAGAATTGGCTTTCTTGGGGAGAAATTTGGTATCAGGTAAGTTATGGGTTCTTAAAATTTCAATGACTGAATGTACATCGATAGCTCCCTGATTTTCTTGTAGAAAATTACCGGTACAAGCTTTTCTTTTATCACCTTTTCCAAAATAGGTAAATAGGATGTCAGAAAATCTTGATTTAAACCCCGATTTTTGAGCAAACCAAGAGGAAAAGGTTTGGCTTTCATCAGCTATGAAAATCTGATCATAATCCTCCTCGATGGTCAATATATTGGAAATGCTGGCAGTTAACGCCACTTTTTTCCATGCCCAGGATTTTCCCGAAGTTTCCAGTATAAATGCATGATCCAGATCAGCAATTAGGAAGCTGTTGTGATAGTAAAAGTCTTTATTTTGATAGCCTCCACAGGCATTTTGGCCAAACTGCTGCAGAAGGGAAATAATGATTTCCCTAGCTTCTTCTGCGCTTTTACTTCTTTCTAATGCCAATCGCAACAAATCCATCCCTGTTAGTCCCGGATTAGATTTATCGAATTTGACATTGGTAAATACAGCTTCATTGCCAATGCACACATTGAACTCATTTACCCCCATCTCTGCACCCCACATTTGGAAGGGTTTGGAAAAGATGCATTCATAAGTTTCGCTTACTTGAGGAATCTCTAAATAAGTGCATTTAAGGATTTGAGAAGTAGGCTTTTTGGCTGGAACCCAGAGAATTTCCTGAGCCTCTTGTGGTTCCCTATCCGAGTTTTTTCCAAAAATCAGATTTCCAGATTGGGTTGCTTTTGCAAGGGCTACCAGTGTATCACACATAAGCTCAAAAGTTCAAGGACCAGATCCCAGCTTGTTCTGCCGCTTGTATTTCCAAGGTATCTCCTCTCAAATATGCAAGAGGTTGCCCATCTGCACCTAAGTCCCAGAGCTCTCCTTTTAGGAAGATATTTAATCCAACCAACGCCGAAGTCTGGCTGATTTTACCAGGTAAGGCATATTTTTTCCATGCTTCGCCTTCCGTCAGAAGATTAATGTCAGATTCATTGATGCTTGTAGGTGTGATGGACCCGCTATAGCCTTTCCAGGGGCTATTCATGGTGCTATCTCCAGGACAGAAGGATGGCACCAAGACTATTTCAGCTCTATTTTCAATAGTATTTAAATAAGCATCTTCATACCAACTATCGGCACACACGAGTACGGATGTTTTTCCCATAGGAAGATCAAATACAGGCAAATCTTTACTTTCTCCAGAACTTAAAAAAGGGAGTTCGGATTCAACGGGAAAGTTCTTGTAAATAGGGGAGCCCATGATATTGCCTTCCGGATCAAAAAGGAAAGAAACATTATACAAAGGACCATTGGGGTCCACGCTGAGTTTTCCGGAAATCACAGCAGGCTGAGGTAGAATAATTGAACCTGCAGTAATATAAACCTGATAATCTTTAGCAAGACTGGAAAAGGTTTCGAAATAGGTTTTTGCCATTTCCTTAGCTTTCATCCTGAAAATAGAAGCTGCTGCTTTGTCCTTTTCTTTTGTCTTGAAAAAAGCCAAAGAGAAATCAAAAATATTGCTCATGACCAAGGTGCTCATAGCCTCATTCAGGGTCTTTTTTTCAGCTAAAACATGCTTTTCTCCTTGCAAAACCAGCCAAGTGCCGATATACTCAGGATACAGAACCAAAGTGTTACTTTTTAAAAAACCTGAATCGCGGGCGATTTGTAGATACAATTCTATTTTTCTTTTAAAAATATCCGGCTGCAAATAATCGTGCTCATCCATGAAAGGTTGAATTCCTACGATATTCCTTTCTAAGGAATCGCTGGGATTGATTTCCTGAACCATGCTCAGGTAGGGCTTTGGCATTGGAGCTTGAATTTTACGTCCGGAAGAAGACCAAATCAACCAAACGAAAATCACCAATAAGAATAGACTGATGAGTAATCTTTTAATCATTGTTTAATTCCTGTAATATTTTCTCTGCCGCAGTTTCTCCTGCTCTCACGGCACCTTCTATATATCCATGCCATCGAGTAGCTGCTTCTGTGCCTGCAAAATGCAATCTTCCCTCGCTTTGGCTATAACTGTTCTGATATTTAGTCCAAGAATTGACTTCTCTAATTCCGGCGTAGCAGCCCTCAGACCATGTTTCCTCATTCATGGTGTGGTCCACATAGTTGATTTCCTGATTAGCTTCCTCTCCAAAATATTGGATAAGCTGTTTTTTCACGGCTTGTTTTCTCGAATCCTCGTCCATTTGGAAGAATTTCCGAGCCTTATTTCCAATGACAAAACCCATTAAGACGCCGTATTTGGAATCTGCCGGGGAACTGTCAAATATTGTTTGTAGGTAAAATTCAGAATCCGAAACGGCTTGGCCGGATAGATTTTTATGTCTCCAAAATGGCTTAGCAAATACCATTTGGCACTTCCCAATATATCCCATTTCATATCCTTCTAAGAGTTTTTGCTTTTGATCAGAAAGTGGAGGATTGATTCCAATTTTCTTCAAAAGAGGAGGAGGAACGGCGAAGATGATATGGCTAAATACTTGAGCTCCTTTGGAGGTGCTTAGGGTAATTTTTTCCTTTTCCTGAATGATTGATAGGACAGGGGAGTCAAATTGAATACGATCAAAAAATGGTTTGGCTATCGCTTCGGCAAGTGTTTGCATTCCTCCATGAATTCTATGCTGCTGAGCTCCGTTTTTGATGGAAATCAGGACATCGAGAGAGGTGCCGGATTTGATATAAAACAGCGCATGCAACAGAGAAAGCTCCTCGGGTTCGCAGGAGAATATGGTCTGCATTCCAACTTTCATCACTTGCAAACAAGCCTCAGTTTTTGAGTTTCTTTTCAAGAAATCCATCAGAGTTTGTCCGTCAAATTCCTGAGCTTTAGGATGGGTCCAGGGTTTTTCCAAATCTATTTTGGAGGCCATGCGCTCTAGCTTTCGCACGATCATATCCAGATTCAAAAGTGAAATGATATCCAGCTTAGGGATAGTTCCTTTGTAACTTTTGATTCTTCCATTAAGATCCAGAATACTTTGCCCTTGGTTGTAGGTTTCGAAATATGGAACTCCGTATTCCTTGCAGAGCTCGTACATCCGGGTTTGGGAAGGGCCTATCCACTGTCCGCCTAAATCCAGGTAAAGGTCCTCTTGGATTTGTTTGGTATAAACTCTTCCACCCAGTCGCTCTCTTGCCTCAAATAACCGGAAAGAAATTCCCTTTTGATGCAAAATGCGTGCGGCTGCTAGGCCTGAAAAACCAGCGCCAATAATGGCAATCTGATTGGTTGGGTGAATCATAACGGAAAATAGATAAATTTTCCGAAACTCAGATAGTTGATTATTTATTCTGGGAAATCAAGAATTCACGAAATTCCTCGGTATTAAAATTACTCATCCCTTCTTGGTAGAATACGATTTTGCCTTGAGGATTTATTACCAAGGTTGTAGGAATGGATTCACTTTGTAAGCTGCTATTGAGACCATAGCTGGCATGAGCTGTAGGGAAAACCCAACTTTTACCTTGAATAAATGCTTTACTTTTTTCAAAATCATTGTCTAAACCAATCAGAAGAAATTCCAGATTGGGTTCATCCTTTACCTTTTTGTAGAGTTCGGAGATATGCGGCATTTCAGCACGGCAAGGGCCACACCAAGAGGCCCAAAGATTAATAAAAAGAGTTTTGCCTTTGTACTTAGCTAAATTGATTTCCTTTCCTTCAAAATCCAGGAATTTACCTTGATAATCAAAGTTTTGATTTGTTAAATCTACCCGCTCAATTTTGGGTGTGATTAGGCCTGTGTAAAGTAATGCGGATTGGATTCCACCTTGAATCACCGGCAGTAAGCCCGTGAAATAAAGAAAGGCAAAAAAGGACAAAATCAGCCCCCAGGATTTAAGTTCTTTGAGAAAGGTTGATTTCGACATGGTTTAAAATATTTTAGATTTTTGATTTACGAATTACGGAATGACCACTTAGTTTATTGTTGGGAAAAATCTCGCGGCGGCGCGGCGTCGCAGCGAGCATTTTAATAACTACAGAGAGTAAGGAGGATTATTTATTTCAAATTGTTTTTCCAAATCTATCCAGGGGATTCTGATCATGTTTAAGAATTTTTGATTTACGAATTACGATTTACGAGGGACTCTAATAACTC
>TARA_R100000365_G_scaffold3644_1_pt1 | contig 11210 bp, 10 predicted proteins | sample TARA_R100000365 | Tara Oceans TARA_R100000365 (sample SAMEA2620668) | marine metagenome | biome: marine biome (ENVO:00000447); feature: mesopelagic zone (ENVO:00000213); material: "saline water (ENVO:00002010), including plankton (ENVO:xxxxxxxx)" | depth 1000 m | reverse complement strand
TTTTGCAATAGGGGCAATGGCTCAAACGGAAAAAGGAAAACTGTTCTTCAGTGCGGGAACCTCCTTGGGTATCGGTCAAAGTGATGGCCTGATGGGTCTGGCATTTAATCGCTCCACTTTGGAGTTAGCTGATGGAAGTGAATTGGAAGACAGGACGAGCTCTTTTTTTATTTCTTCGAAAGGAGGATACTTTATCACCGACCGGTTTGCGACAGGTTTAGAGTTGGCCCTTTCGACAAGTAGTGGTAGCACCGAGACCGGCGGAGTGGAGCTTAAATCCACCTCTTCCTTTTTTGGGGTCGGTCCATTTGCCCGGTATTATTTCTCATCTAAAAAAATTATTCCCTTTGCAGAAATCAATACTCTTTTTGGAACAAGGAATCAGGAGACATCAGGATCAGGCCTCGAAACCGACACAAAGTTCGGAGTATCCAATGCGGGGGGAGGTTTAGGTTTGGCCTTTCTTTTGGGCGAAAGAAGTTCGTTTGACCTTATGGCCAGTTATAATGCTACTTCGCTCAAGGAAAACGATTTGGATTTGACAACACCACAAAGTGCTTTTGGACTTAAATTTGGATTTACTATATTCTTTTAGTGGTTTTATTAGTTTGGTTAACACAAAAAGGAAACTTGATTCTCGAGTATTGAATAAGGAGTAAAAATCGACCTGGATTTTGGCCCTTGGGAATCGGCAGCTTTTGAGATAAAGTAGAGGTTTAGGTCTGGATGCTATAGACTTAAAGTTTTGGGCTTAGAAATACCGAAGCAACCAGAATCAGTAAGGATCTGACTTCAACACTTTAAGCCTTTCCGGCTTTGCAAGAAGTGTATTCAAGCATTGCCAAATCCCAATATCCAATAAAACCTGAGATCTAATTCAATCCTTTATGGGGCGAGCCAGATTCCGTCTGTCTAATCTGACCTAAATCACTTGGACTCGCTAAGAGGTCTTTCGAATTAAATATTCTTTTTTCATATTTACGAGAGTTTTAATTCTTCTATGCCCCGAAAGAAAAATTCAGGTTTTTGGTCTTGGATCATCGTTGTTTTATTTTTTCTCTTAGTTGGTATCGGTCTTTTTCTTTCGACATTTCAAAAGAAGATCAATCGGAGTTTAGGTGAGTATACTAGAAGCGCCCCTCCTTATAGAGAGGAACTGAAGCTGCAGCACGTTTTTAGAAATTTTCCAGCAGGCATTTTGGGAATAGATGTCAGTCAATATCAAGGCAGGATTAATTTTGCGGGGCTCCAATTACAACTTGAAAATCATCGTGTACAATTTGTTTTCGTGAGAGCAACAATGGGCGAAGATGGGATAGATGCAAGATTCCAACAGAATTGGAAAGGCTTTTCTAATTTACCTGTGAAAAGAGGAGCATATCATTATTACCGCCCAAATGAAAATAGTAGTAAACAAGCTCAAAACTTCATCAGAAATACCAAGCTTGTTAAAGGGGATTTGATTCCTGTGCTGGATATTGAAAAGCACAGTACTATCCAGCCCAAGGAAAAATTAAGAGAGGGTCTGAAGAATTGGTTAAAAATCGTGGAGGCTCATTACAAGGTAAAACCCATGATTTATACTGGAGATAAGTTTTTCTGGGATGTACTGCACAATCAGGGATTTGATCAATATCCAATTTGGGTTGCTAATTATAATCGAGTTCAAGAGCCTCAAACCCGCGGGTGGTTGATTTGGCAGTTTACAGAGAAGGGAAGCCTTCCAGGTATTGGGGAACAAATTGATCTCAATATTTGGAGGGGAGATCAAACTGACTTGGAACAGATGATTATACCCTAAAATAAAATTTGGTATATAATTCATCTAAAAGCCGGACGGATAACCTAATCCAACTTTCTGGAAACCTCCGCCGCCTCAAAGCCTATTCGGTGGCTATTCACATATAATGAATCTCCTACCACCGCCTCAAAAGGCTCGGTGTATATCTTCCAAGTCTCGCCACTGGAATTTCTCCATCCGATCAGAGCTGAAGGTGTAGGGCAAGTAAGAGTAACCATTCCTTCGGAGAAACTTACCTCAGCCTCGGCAGTGACGGGAGGGTTTTCTCCTCCATTCCACCAGCTTCGTACCATTTCCATTTCATTCATTTCACCCTTGTCCCCGTACTTCACAACCCAATCCTCATGTGCTTTGCGTAGCTCAGCAAGCTTTTCTGCGTAGTCCGGATTACCTACCAGATTGGTAAATTCCCAAGGGTCAGATTGGGTGTCGTACAATTCTTCATCGGGTTTGCTTTGGGCAAACCAGCGGGCTTGATTTTCATTTAGTTCTCCTTGCTTATTCAGTTCCAAAAGGTGACCCATCAAGGGGTTTTGAAGTCGATATTGAATATTCTGATAATTGGGCTTCTCTGGCATGTAATTTCGGATGTATTTAAATCTCCCGTCTGAAACAGCTCTAACCCGATCGTATTCACTATCCATACGATCCCGAGCTGCATAGACATATTTCCGAGGTTCTGCTTTCTGAGGTCCCAAAAACGCCTGACCCTGCATCGTCTCGGGGATTGGAATTCCCGCAAGCGAAAGTACAGTAGGCCCAAAATCCACAAAACTGACCAGCTCCTCGGTTTTCGTCCCGCCTTTTATCCAAGGAGCTTTGACCAACAAAGGCACTTTCAAACCCCGATCGTACAATTCCCGCTTGAAATAGGGCATCCCATCACCATGGTCAGAGTAAAAGAAAATGATGGTATTCTCATAGAGCCCATCCTCCTTGAGCTGGGCAATAACTTCTCCCACCTGCTGATCCATCCGCATCACATTGGTAATAAATCGGGCAATAGTCCTTCTGGTCAGGGAATCATCGGGGTACACAGGGGGGACTGTTACTTTTTTTGGATCGACCAACAGGCTATCCTTTCCTTCCCGTGCCCAAACCTGAGACTCATGAGTAATGGTAAAGTTGAAAATGGAGAAAAACGGCTGATCGGGATCTTTGCGGTTTCTCCAATGAGCCTTATTGCCACTTTCATTCCACATGGTCACCGGGCTTTGAAACTGGTAATCTTCCTTGGAATTGTTGCTGGTGTAATAGCCATTGAGCCGGAGATATTCTGGATAGGTGCGCATACCTTCTGGCAATACAACGGAATAACTTTTAAACCCAGGAGGATAGGCATCTAAGGCGTTGGCAGACATTCCGGTGGTTCGCATATGCATGGCGCCAATGGAACTCTGATATGCTCCGGTGATCAAAGCTGCCCTGCTGGGAGCACAGACTCCTGCTGTGGAAAAGGCATTTTGGTATTGTAAGGATTCGGCTGCCAAAGCATTCAAGTGTGGCGTCTTTCCACCTGTGCCTCCATAAGATTCCAAATGCTCGGGAGACATATCCTCACAAACGATCCAGACAATATTGGGACGCTTGGGATTTGTTATTTGGCTGGGTTCTGAGGATTGTTTCTGACAGGAGAAAAGAACAGAACTGATCAGGGTGAGGAAGAAAAGCTTTTGCATGACAGAAGTATTTAACTTCATAAGATAAGCTTTTCCGATAAATTTTTAGCCTGCGTCAGAGTAGGTCAGAAAGTCAAAGATTGGCAGCTCAAGAAAAAGCAAAGTCCTTGGATGGTTAATAGGATTTTGCCCAGCTTTTGGAACAGAAGGGGGGCCAGCAATAGAATTACTTAATACGCTCTCCACCCGTCTACAATTCCTTGCTTAATATCCGGATAGTTCCAAATCAAAAGAAATAAAAGCCCGAGAACCAAAATAACTTTCCAGTTTTGGATGATTCCCTTTTCGATTCTTTTCAAAGAAGTAGTCATAAGTGTTAATTAACTAAGGGATTTTGAAATTTGCTTAAACTAAAATACAACGGACTAGAGCAACTGGCGAAGAAAAATACAGCAGCGAATATTTTAATGGATCAAATCCGTTTTTTGATTATTCTGACATTTTACCTAGATTCTTTGAATGACTTTATAGAACCCTCCAAGGGTTTACCTTTTTTGGTTTATGACGTATCAATTTTGTCAATATTGAAAAAATAAAAACCCTTGGAGGCTTGTATTAGTGATAGTCAAGCCTTTGCCAGCAAATGATCTTAGAGGGATAAGCAAACTTTTTTAATCGGAATTCCCTAAATTCCATTTCAAACCCAAAAGACCTAAACCATGTCAAAGATCAACCGTCGCGATTTTCTGGCCTCTACCGCCACCTTCGCCGCCTCTTTTAGTATTGTGCCGTCTAATGTGATTGCTGGACTAGGGAAAATCCCTCCCTCCGATCAATTGACGGTAGCCAATATTGGTTGCGGAACTCAAGGCTTACGGGAAATGGGATCACTTTTACAAAATCCTAAAGTTCGGGTGGTCGCCGTCTGCGATGTGAATAAATTTTCCACCGATTACATCGATTGGTCTCCTCACGGCATCCGAAACGATATCCGAGAAACCCTTGGTGACGATACTTGGTGGGAAGGAAAACCCGGAATCCCAGGAGGGCGGGACATAGGACAGGAATATGTGGAGAGGTTTTATGCCAAAAATAAGCCTTCTGGCAAATACAAGGGTTGCGCTAGCTATGAGGATTATCGGGAGCTTTTTGCTAAAGAAAAAAAAGGAATCGACGCTGTCAAAATCATGACTCCCGACCATACTCATGCGCCGATTGCTTTGGCAGCTATGGATCAGAGAATGCATGTGGTCACACACAAACCCATCGCCAACCGACTTTTGGAAGGTAGAAAAGTCATCCAAAAGGCGAAAGATACCGGATTAGTTACTCATCTTCTGGCATGGTCGGACAGACCTGAATACCGACAGATTAAAGCCTGGATGGATTCGGGATTGATCGGCGAATTGAAGGAAATCCACAACTGGTCCTATCGCCCTGTCTGGCAGCAGTGGACCAAGAGACCTTCAGAAGCTCAAGCTATTCCAGAGGGATTGAATTGGGAGCTTTGGCTTGGGCCTGTGCCGGATATCCCTTATCACAAAAACTATACGCATAACGTCTTCCGGGGCTGGTATGAATTCGGCGGAGGATCGGTGGCGGATATGGGGCATTACAGCTTATTTCCGCTTTTTGAAACCTTGGGCATTGATCGAAGTCCTGTTTCCGCTCGGGCTTTTGGCACTACTACCCGTGAGGAAATCAATCAGGTCTATCAGTGGGTAAAGAATGACGTCGCCTTTCCGGCTAGCTGCACTATTAAATGGAATTTTCCTGCCCAAGCCTCACTACCTGCATTTGACCTTTTTTGGTATGATGGGGGAATGAAGCCCTTTGCCTGTGAAGAATTGGAAGTCGATGGAAAAGACACTCCCGAGGAAGGTTTATTGATCCTGGGTTCTAAAGGAAAAATCCTGGGAGGGTTCCGAGGAGAAAATCCGGTGCTTTTACCGGAAAGTACCATGATGGCAGACCGAGATTCCGAACGGATTAATTCCCGGGAAGTAGACCGTAAAACCGACCAATGGGTAGATGCCATGCTGGAAAAGCGACAGACCCCGGGGAGCTTTACCCGAGCCCAGTGCATTACTGATACGATTAATTTGGGAGCTGTAGCGCTTCGAGCTGGCAAAAAGGTTGAATTCGACGCCAACTTGGTCAAGATCACCAATGATGAAGAGGCCAATCGCTTGCTGACAAGGGAATATCGAGCTGGATGGGAGTTTTAATTAAGCTGAAGGCTAAAGTGATAAATCTGAAAAGTAGGCAGAAGGCAGGTTCTGAGTTCTCGCCACAAACTACCATTCAGTCTGCCAGCATATTATCCAAATACTTCAAAGCAATCTTCTTCAAAAATCTTAACTTATCCTATTCCTTTTACTACTAACTCAAAAACCATTAACCCAATTCCCTATGACCAATAGAAGAACCTTCCTCAAAACTTCCAGTTTGGCCGCAACCGCCCTTGGCTTGGGCCTTCCTCAATTGACTTTAGCCAAAAATAAGTCCGACCTCTTGTTTAAAATCTCCCTGGCGGAATGGTCGGTCAACAGACTCCTTTTCTCTAAGCAACTGGATCATTTGGATTTTCCTTTGGAAGCTAAAAAGCATGGCATCCAGGCCGTGGAGTATGTGAACCAGTTTTTTATGGACAAAGCCCAGGATCAGACCTATTTGAAAGAAATGAATACCCGCTGCGAAAATGAAGGGATTACTCAGGTTCTGATTATGGTAGATAGGGAGGGGATGTTGGGAGCTCGATCCGATGCAGACCGGAAAGAAGCCGTGGAAAAACATAAAAAATGGATAGAGGCTGCAAAATTTTTGGGATGTCATACTGTACGAGTTAACGGCTACTCAGATATTGCCTGGTCGGAAAACCCTGCTGATGCGACCGAAGCATCCAAATTGGTAACCGACGGCATTCGGCAGCTTTGTGAATTTGCGGCTCCTTATGGGACCCATATCGTGATCGAAAACCACGGAGGATTTTCCTCCAATGGAAAATGGCTGGCAGAAACTATCCGGAATGTTCAACATCCATTGGCGGGAACCCTTCCAGATTTCGGGAACTTTAGAATTGGAGCAGTGGATGGAAATCAAGTTTCTTACGATTCCTATCGAGGTGTAGACGAACTCATGCCACTGGCTACCGGAGTGAGTCTCAAGCCGAAAGTTTGGGATGATGCCGGAAATGAGTCTGAATTGGACTATGAGCGGATGATGAAAATCGTTCTTTCCCATGACTATCACGGCTATGTAGGCATTGAACATGGAGAGCGGGATAGAGAGTGGGAAAGCATCGTGGAAATCCGGGAGATTTTGGAAAGATTACAACAAACACTTTGACATATCGTGACCACTGAGTTTCTCCAAGCAGTCCCTGTCCTTCCCTCCCAGAATATCGAAAGAGATGTGGAATGGTATAGCAATAACTTGGGATTCAGTAGGGAGTTTGGAGATGGGATGTATGCAGGAATTAGGCTAAATGAGATTTGGCTTCATCTTCAATGGCATGCTGATACTCCTGAGGACCCCTTGTTGGGGGGATCAGTCGTCCGGATTTTTGTAAAAAACATCCAAACCTATTTCGAAGCTTTAGTCACCAAAGGAGTGATCCCTCCAGATAAGCTTCGCTTGAATACTCCTTGGGGAACCCATGAATTTGGCCTGTATGACCTGAATCAAAATGCTATCTTTTTTGTAGAAGACCTTTAATACCCACTTATGAAAAAATTATTAACTCCGATTCTGATCCTACTATCGATTTCCTTCGGTTACGGACAGAGTAAAAATTTTAATTTTAAACAACTCGAAACCGAACTCGAAAAAGCCCGCATTGCGCTGAATACGCCAGGTTTTGCTGTAGCTATTGTTCAAAAGGATAAAATCGTCTATGCCAAAGGATTTGGCTACAAGGATGTAGAAAATCAGGTTCCGGTAACTGAAAACACCCTTTTTGCCATCGGTTCCTCTTCCAAGGCCTTTACATCGGCAGTTTTGGGTGTTTTGAGAAAGGATGAAAAAATCGACTTTGACGAGAGGCCCAGCAAATACATTCCAGAACTCCGGTTCGCAGAACCCTGGATGAATGAACAAATCATCGTCAAGGATTTGATGGCCCATCGGACCGGGTTGCCTAGGCATGACTTTTCCTGGTTTATGTTTCCTTCCGAGTCTAAATCCGAACTGATCAAGCGCATCGAATTCCAGGAGCCTTTCACCGGATTGCGGCAACAGTGGTATTACAATAACTGGATGTTTTTCCTCCAAGGAGAAATCGGTGCCCGACTCACGGGCAAAAGCTGGGAGCAGAATGTCAAGGAACTCTTTTTTGATAAACTGGGCATGACCCGAAGCAATTTCCGCATTCCGGAGATGGAAAAGGAGGCAGACAAATCCTTTGGCTACTCGGTGGACTTGGATGGAAAAACCAAGCGGATGGATTACTACAATATCGCAGCTATGGGTCCTGCAGGAGCGATCAACTCCAGCGTGTCCGAAATGTCCAACTGGCTCATCACCTGGATCAACGGTGGGAAATTCAAGGGCGAACAAATCATCCCCGAAGACTACGTCAAGGAAGCGATGAGTGCCCAGATGGTGGTGTCTGCTGGCACCCCTTCCAAAGAGCATCCCGATGTACAGTTTTCCAACTATGGCTATGGCTGGTTTTTGGCCTCTTACCGAGGTCACTACCGGGTGGAGCATGGGGGAAATATCGACGGATTTTCAGCTTCCGCCTCCTTCTTCCCTATAGACAGTCTGGGAATCATGATTCTGACCAATCAAAATGGCTCTCCCCTTCCCAATGTCGTCCGGAATATGATTGCCGATCGCATGCTGAATCTGGAGCCTGCAGATTGGTTGGGCGAGACTGTCAAGCGACTCGAGGAAGCCAAAGAAGCACAAGCCAAAGCCAAAGCGGCTGCCGACTCTACGGCCAAAGCCAGCCTGACCAAACCTTCCCACATACTGATGGACTATACCGGCACTTACGAACATCCCGGCTACGGCAAGATGGAGATTGACCTGAAAAATGATACGCTCTTTGTGCAGACGGGGCTGTTGGGTGGATTCTTGGAACACAAAGATTACGACACCTTCAATATGTATCTGATTTATCAGGGAGAACCCAATAAGGACAATGCCTTTCCTTTTCAGTTTGTCAGTAATATGACCGGAGATATTTCCGGATTAAAAGCTGCTTTTGAACCAACCCTCGATCCGATCGAATTCAAGCGGACACCAAAGGCAAATGAGCTTTCGGTGGATGACTTGAAAAAGTACGAAGGAGCCTACCTCCTGATGGGCGTGCAGGAGGTGAAGGTTTACATCAAGGAGGAAAAGCTCTATGCCTTTGTGCCCGGTCAGCCTGAGTACGAACTGGTCAATATCGGCGAGCATGAATTTAACCTGAAGGTCCTGGAAGGTTTTAAGGTGAAGTTTGAGGAAAAAGATGGGGAGATCATCGCGGTAAGTTTTATTCAGCCTAATGGGACCTTTCGGGGGGAAAGGAAGAAAGTTGAGTAAGTCATAAAGCTGAAATCAGAAAGCTGAAAAAACGCAAGAACCTTTGAGGTGTCATACCAGCTCTTCGAGATTTGCAATCTCGAAGCTCTATCCGGAGATTTTTAATCTCTAAATCCAAATTCTATTTAAAACAGAAACTAAAAGGTTTATTCGGATTGAAAATCCTATGATCGAAGTTCAGGATTACAAATCCTGAACAGCTGAAATCCTGAACAGCTGAGACCTCCAAGGTTTTGTTCTGAAACATTTATACGACCAGCTCTTCGAGATTTGCAATCTCGAAGCTCTATCTGGAGATTTTTAATCTCTAAATCCAAATTCTTTTTTAAAACACAAACTAATAGGTGTACCCGGATTAAAAATCCTATGATCGTGGTTCAGGATTACAAATCCTGAACAGCTGAGACCTCGAAGGTTTTATATATTGAAACAATTATACGATCAATCATCGTATATTAGGGCAAAATCTGATTACAATGAAAGTAACTGCCTTGATATCTGATGAGTTGATTGCCGAAGCCATGGAGCTTTCTAAGGCGAAAAACATCAGCGAAACGCTCCGAATAGCTTTGGAGGAATATATTGCTACTCAAAAAATTAGATCCGCTGCTCAGGAAATTGTGGCTGAACCCCTAGACTTTTATTGGACGGCAGAGGAACTTAGGAATAAAAACAATTCTTAATGGGCGTAATCTTTGACACTTCCATTTGGATTGAGTATTTCAAAGCCAATCCATCTTATTTCTCAAGCTGCCAGAGTCTTTTAGACCAACGATCAGTTTGGACCTTGAATATCATTTTTGGGGAATTGGTCCAGGGAGCAAGAGGGAAAAGAGAAATGGAAATACTGGACATTTTTTATCAAAACACACCAAAAATCAAAGATTCAAATCTTGGATACCACGCAGGCCTTTTTTCCCAAAAATACAAACTGTTGAATCAGGGAATAGGCCTTATTGACACTGTCATTATTTTAGCGTGTCTGGAAAACGGACTGCAACTTTGGTCTTTGGATAAAAAGATCAATCGTTTTTTGGAGGAATATTATTCAGCTCATGTCTTTGCTCATCCAGGAAGCTAACCTTTGAGGTCTTTTTGACCTCGAAGGTTTCAAACATTGACTTTAATTTTTGCAATTTAAAACTTCGGGATACCAACAAAATACAAATCAAATCCACCCAATCCACCGGGACGGTTGGAGGAGAAAATCATCAATTGATTTTCAAATTCCCAAGCGTCCGATACCACAGGTCGGTATTCATCGAATTCGGAATTGACTTTGGGGCCAAAGTTTTCCGGCTCGGTCCAGCCATCTCCGCTGCGAAACGAGTAATACAAATCGTAGCCTCCATATCCTCCCGGACGGTCTGAGGAAAATACCAGCATATCCCCATAGACAAATGGCATGTGGTCATTAGACGTGGTATTGATCCCGATTTTTTGGATTTCCTTTTCTTCGGCACTTTGAAGGAATTCCAGCACGGACCCGCTTGCCGGAAGATCCACCTCATAAATATCAAATACCCCATCCCGATCCGAGCTGAATAGCATTTTTTCAGGTCGGCCTTGGCTTTCTACTCCAGCACCTTTCAAATAATCGCCTCCATAAAAGGAGGGGTACATTTCACTCGATCCATTTTCCATTAGTCTCAAAGATGCCTCAGCACCATCGATCTCCTGTGAGTTAGCTTCTCGGGGTTCGGAAAGAATGGAATAAACGCCCTCGGAATTGTCCCGGCTAAAAAGCAAAATTTCTCCAGCTTCCGAATCAATGAAGGTGTAAGGACCTTTTTCATTGAAATTCGTTTCCGTTTTTCTCACCCAATCTCTCAACCAAGTATCAAAAAGAGTATTTCCTTGATCTACTCTTAAGAATCCCTCTGATTTATCCCAATAAAATCCAAGATTAGATTCCACCAAATTAAAGTGATTGGGTTGGGAATTAATTCGATTGGATGAAAAAAACAATTTTAAATCCAAATGTGATTGCAGGTATGTCTGAGTTAACATCATCAAATGGGGAATTGATTACTGACAAATTGGTCGCTTCCTCTGGAAAAATACCGATAGGGTATTTGTTTTGGTTACAGGAGAGACAGCAAACACCTAGAGCAAATAAAACTATTGACTTTTTCATCGTAGACCAGTTATCACTTTAAGACCATTATTATTATTTGTTCCTGATGATCCATAGGTCGGAAAAATTAGAAGTTAAAGACTAAAAGTTAAAAAAATATTCTCTTAAATCAACTAAAAAA
>TARA_R100000365_G_scaffold1742_1_pt1 | contig 11256 bp, 8 predicted proteins | sample TARA_R100000365 | Tara Oceans TARA_R100000365 (sample SAMEA2620668) | marine metagenome | biome: marine biome (ENVO:00000447); feature: mesopelagic zone (ENVO:00000213); material: "saline water (ENVO:00002010), including plankton (ENVO:xxxxxxxx)" | depth 1000 m | reverse complement strand
TAGCGCTCTAACCAACTGAGCTACGACGGCACGGTGACGCGGACGTTATGACGCTTATGGCAGCGTCGTCCCGAAACGCGGCGGAACATAGGTCGAGATGACGGCAATGACAAGTGCGGTTGTGCCAAGATCGGCAGGTTTTTTGATGGCGGGATGCGAGCTGACCTTAACCATTTCCAACCTTTGAGCGGGCAAGAATGGTGCAAGACATGGACCGGCTCGCCAAGTCCCTATATTTAAGGTTTCGTCAACCATCGACCCGGACCGGGACGAGGCGGGGCATACGGACATGACCATGACGCTCGACTGGACAAGCGCAGAACAGGCTCAAAGCGTAACGCGGTACGAGGACGACCCGCGTCCGGCCTGGCTATGGCCGGTCGACAGCTCACAGCCGGTCTGGACCAATCGGGCCGCGGGGCTGTTTGGTGCGAAGATCAAGGGCGACGGAGTCAAGGCGGCGGAGCCCGCTGTGCCGATCAAGGGCCAGATCGCCCGTATCGTGCGGCTGGGCCTTATGGGGCGGCCAACGCTGTCGCGCATGCAGTTTCTGGCCGGGCGCAAGCCGCTCTCGGCAACCTGTCACTGCACACCGCTGCGGCTGGGCGACGACAAGCTCTATCTGCTGGTTGTGGGAGTGGATCCGATCGGGGAAGAGCTTCTGGCCGCGGCGGAACCGCGCGCCGAACGCCATGAGGAAATTGCGCCCGCAGAACCGATGGTCGAACTCGCGGCGCCTCAAGTGCCTGACGATGATGCCGATGCGCAGGACGCGACGACGGTACCAGATGCCCTTGAGGAGGAAGATATCGAACAGGAAGGGCTTGCGGCACTTGTCGACAAGCTGGCCGGGCACGAGCATCTTTTCGATCCTCTCGATGCGGACGATGACGCCCCGTTTTCAGGACAGGTGCCCGGCCGCGACTACGCAGAGATCGCCTTTGACGAAGTGGTCGAGGCGGCGGAGGGCGAGGATCGGTCCGATTGGGACGAGGAAGACCCTGCCGCGCTCGAAGAGGCCGCATTTGCCGCCGATGGCAGCAATGAGGAGGGTTCGGCACGTGCAGGGTTGTGGCAGATTACGGGGCGCGGGCTGACTATCTCGCCCATCGTCTATGAAGAGGAAGAATCCGAATCGCAGGCCGAACAGGCGGACGAGGCGGCGGCGTCCGATGTCAGCGAGCAGAGCACGCGATACAATTTCGACGAACTTTCGCGTATCCTCAACGAGCGGGTTAACCGCGACGATCCAACCCCACTGCCCCCCCTGTCCCTAAGGCCGCAGCGGTCCGGCGGAGAGTTGGTGGCGTTGAGCGAAGAAGCGCTGGTGCTTAATCGGTTGCCGATCGGCATTCTGATCTTCCGCGATCAAGACATTTTGTTTGCCAACCGCGCGCTGGTCGATCTGACCGGTTACGAAAACGCCACCACGCTGCGCAGCCTTGGTTTGTCGGCGATCTTTCCCACGGTGGATGGCGGCGAGCCGGCAGGACCGGTCAGCCATCTGTTGCGCCGGGACGGCGAAAAGGTCGCGGTCAACGCCCGGCTCAACGCCATCACCTGGCAGGGCCGTCCCGGGTTCATGCTCTCGGCCAGGGCCAACGATATCGAACCGCTGCGCGAGGCGGAAGTGGGCCAGTTCGCCGCGCTCTGGGCAAAGGTCGCAAATTTTGATTTCGTCACAGCAGACCGGGCGGGACTGATTGCCAGCTTTGAAGGCAGCGGGGATGACGAATCCGATGTCGAAATCGGAACGCCGATAACCAATCTGATTGCGCAAAGTGAATACTCGGCGTTGCACCAGTTTCTCAGCCTGCCGGCGCGCTATGCCGGTGGCGTGCGGCCCGCGATCTCGCTCAAGGGAAAACGTGCCGGGCACACGCTGACGCTTTTTGCCGAAGGACGGGCAGGCATCATATCGGGTTATTTCGGCCTGCTCGGCCCCCTCGAAGCCAAGGCTGCCGGCACAGGGCGGTCGCGTAGCGGGCTACCGGCCGCGACGCTGAGCCGGATCACGCGCGGGCTGCGCCGCCCGCTCAATACCATTTCGGGCTTTTCCGAATTGATCGCGTCAGAATCCTTTGGTCCGCTGGCCAATGCGCGCTATCTCGAATATGCGCGCGACATCCGTGCGGCGAGCGGGGAGATCGGCGATCTGGCCGATGAACTCGACGATTATGTCAGACTTGCCGAGGGCGAGTTGGCACTCTCCCCCACCGACGTCGATATTGGAACCCTCCTGGCAGAGTCCCTTGTGCGGGTGCGGGGCGCTGCGGGAAAAGCCCGGGTGTTGCTGCGCAGCGCGATAAGCGAGCGGCTGCCCCATGTGCGGGTCGATGCGGCAACGCTCAAACAGGCGGTGCTCAACATGCTCGCCAGTGCCATAAGCGAGGGCAGCGAAGGCTCCAAGGTGGTGCTGTCGGGACAGGTCGAGGACGATGGCTCGGTCTCGATCCATGTGCGTGACACCGCCAAGGCACCCAACGCACTAGCTGAGCGCTTCATGGTTTTTCGTGACGGGGTGGCAGCGGACGGCAGCGAACGCAAGCCGACCCAATCGAGCATCGGGCTGACGCTGACCCGATCCCTCGTGGCTGTGAATGCCTGCTCGCTGAGTCTTGCTCCAGCAAGCGAGAGCGGCACATTAATGACGCTGACCATTCCGGCCAGCCTTGTGGTCAAGGGCTGAGACACACTGCTTGACAAGCACCGGCTTACTCGGCCTTAACTCGCCTTATGAGCAAGCCCGAGCCGATCCTGAAGATTGACAACGTTTCGCGCCATTTCGGCATCATCGCAGCCCTCGATGGCGTTTCCTTCGAGATTGCGCCGGGGGAGATTGTTTGTCTGGTCGGGCATTCGGGTTGTGGGAAGTCGACCCTTTTGCGCGTGATTTCAGGCGTCGAGAAGATCGACGGAGGCACCGTTGTTCTGGCCGGCAAGACAGTGAGCGGGGGACATGTATTCGTCGAGCCAGAGAACCGTAATATCGGTTTCATGTTTCAGGATTACGCGCTTTTTCCGCACCTGACGGCGCGGCAGAATATCGGCTTCGGGCTCAGGGGAATGAGCCGAAAGGACGCCATGGCGCGCGTCGATGACATCATTTCACGGCTGGGGATCGGAGCGCTTGCCGAACGTTATCCGCATATGCTTTCGGGAGGCGAACAGCAGCGCATAGCGCTGGCTCGCGCTCTGGCTCCCCAACCACGAATACTGCTGATGGACGAGCCATTTTCCAACCTCGACCGTGGATTGCGCGACACGATACGGCACGAGACCCTGACGCTGTTGCGAGGATTGGGAACGACGGCGATCATAGTGACACACGACCCCGAAGAAGCGCTGGCCATCGGCGACAAGGTGGTTCTGATGCACAAGGGCAAGGTTATCGAAAGCGGGACTGGAGACGCCATCTACAGCTTCCCCCAGACCGCTTACGCCGCAGCATTCTTCTCGCAGGTCAACCGCATTCCGGCGCGGCGTTCGGGCGATTGGCTCGACAGTGCGCTGGGCCGGTTTCCGGCACCGTGCGGCAGCTCGGGCCCGGTACAGCTCTTCATCCGCCCCCAGGCCCTAACCCTGACCGTGAATGGAACTGTAGCAACAGTAAGCGCGCGGGTTTTGCTTGGCGAGATTGAAGAGGTCACTCTCGAAGTTGCCGGCCTTGACGATCCGCTGATCATGCGCACCAGCGCCCAACGCGGCCTCCAAGTGGGCCAAAGCGTCACGATAGGGGTGGACGCAAAAGACGTGCTGGTGTTCGCCGCCGATGAAACGGCGCGTTCTGCCCTGCCGCGCGGCTCGCTGGCGGCAGAATAATTTATTGAAAGATCAGCAGGTTAGAACCACTCTAAACTACATTTGAAATTTCTTGACACACGCGATCAGCTATGAGTATTGCGCCTCATGGGCGCGTTTTGGCCTTTGGCGCCCTTGATGACACACACCAAGGGAAACACCCAAATGACACGATTTCTAAAGATTTTTTCGACAGCCGGCCTTCTGGCGCTGGGTGCCGCGGTTCCTGCGCTGACCCAAGAGGTCAATATCTACACCACTCGCGAACCGGGTCTGATTCAACCGATCCTCGACGCGTTTACCGCTGAAACCGGTGTTGCCGTCAATACCGTCTTTTTGCAGGATGGATTGATCGAACGTGTTTCAGCCGAAGGCGAAAGCTCCCCCGCCGATATCCTGATGACTGTCGATTTTGGCGCTCTGATCGATCTGGTCGATGCCGGGCTTACCCAACCGATCGATTCTGAAGTGCTCGAAGGCGCCGTTCCTGAAGCGTTGCGCGATCCCGATGGTAATTGGTTTGCACTGTCCGGTCGGGCGCGCGTGCTCTATGCCGCCAAGGATCTCGATCTCGACAGCTTTACCTATGAACAGCTGGACGATGAGGAATGGCGCGGTCGGCTGTGCATTCGCTCGGGCCAGCATCCATACAACACGGCGATGTTTGCCGCCTATATGGCAAAATACGGCGAAGAGGAAACCCGCAGCTGGCTTGAAGGCATCAAGGCCAATCAGGCTCGCGTTGCCGCCGGTGGCGATCGCGACGGGGCACGTGATATTGCCGCCGGTATTTGCGACATCGCCATCGGCAATTCCTACTATGTGGGCCTGATGACATCGGGCGCCGGCGGCGAAGAGCAGCAGGCCTGGGCCGAAGAAATGAAGGTTATTCTGCCGACTTTCGAGAACGGCGGTACTCTGGTCAATATCTCGGGTGCCGGGTTGGCGGCCCATGCGCCAAATCGTGAGGAAGCCATCCAGCTCCTCGAATATCTTGTGTCCGATGATGCCCAGAAGCTCTATGCAGAAGCCAATTTCGAGTACCCGGTCTCCGCATCGGCCGAGGTGCACCCGATTATTGCCGCCTTCGGCGAACTTGAAGCTGATGATCTCTCTCTGACCGAAGTGCTGCCGTTCCGCACACGGGCCAGCGAGTTGGTCGATGAAGTCAACTTCGACACTTTCGAAAACTAGGACAAGCGCGGCGGGGTCAACCCGCCGCGTCTTCCTTGATGATGGCCATGGCTGCAAGCCGTCCCGCAGGGCGGCAACGGATCAGACTTTCCCTTTGGGCCGCGCTGGCATTTTCCGCCGCGGCTCTTGCGCTGTTGCCAGTGGCAACAATCGCGGTTACCGCGATGGCCGATACGGGCACGCTGTGGTCACATGTTCTGACCAATATCCTGCCGCAGGCGGCCTGGAATACAGGCGTTTTGTTGCTCGGTACCGGTATCATCGCGACCTGTGTAGGTACGGGAGCAGCATGGCTGGTTTCGGCCTATGATTTTCGCGGGCGGGCGGTGCTCGAATGGGCTCTGTTGCTGCCTCTGGCCGTACCTACCTACATCATGGCCTATGCCTATCTCGACGTTTTGAGCCCACTGGGACCCATTCAAGGCGCTATCCGCTGGGTGCTGGGCTATTCGAGCCCGCGCGATTTCAGGCTTCCCGATATCCGTGCCATGTGGGGGGCCATCGGTGTGTTCGGTTTCGTTCTCTACCCGTACGTCTATCTGACGACGCGCGCGATGTTTCTGACCCAGGCTGCCAATCTCGTGGAGGTTTCCCGGACACTGGGGGTGGGGCGAAACGGCGTATTCTGGCGCGTGGCGCTGCCCCTGGCCCGCCCGGCAATTGCCATTGGCGTATCGCTGGCGCTGATGGAAGCACTAAACGATGTGGGCGCTGCGCAGTTTCTGGGTATCCGTACGCTGACGGCCTCGGTCTATACCACATGGATCGTGCGAACTGATCTGGCCGGGGCGGCACAGATCGCCATCGCCATGCTCACGGTCGTCGTCGCGCTGATCGTTTTCGAGCGCTGGGCACGCCGCAACCAGCGCTTTGCGGCCAGCGCCCAACGAGCAAGGCCCATGCCACCCCGGAAGTTGGCTGGTCTGAAGGGGCTGGGAGCCTTTGCGCTGGGTTTTCTGCCAATCCTGATCGGGTTTGTAGGACCGGCCATCTATCTGGCCATCGCTGCGGTCAGACGGATCGAATTTGCGGGCTTTTCTCCAGCGCTTGTGAGGGCGGCAATCAATACAATCTCGATCTCGGCAATGGCCACTGCGGTGGTTCTGGTGCTGGGATTTGCCATTGCGTACGCCGCACGGCTGCAGCCGGGACGCAAGACCGCAATTGCCGCGCGGATTGCGACGCTGGGCTACGCGGTCCCCGGTACGGTTTTGGCCATTGGTATTCTGATCCCGGTGGCCGCTTTCGATCGCACACTGGACGGACTGATGCGCGATTGGATCGGGATTTCAACCGGACTATTGCTTCTCGGATCGGGCGCAGCGCTGATCTATGCCTATACGGCGCGGTTTCTGGCGATTTCGGCGGGTGGTATCGAAGCGGGGCTAAGCCGGATCCCGACATCCTATGATCACGCGGCGCGTACGCTGGGGCAGAGCGCTACGGGTACCCTATTTCGCGTGCATCTGCCCCTATCGCGCACAGCGCTGACCGCGGCAGGGCTCCTGGTCTTCGTTGACTGCATGAAAGAATTGCCGGCAACCCTACTATTGCGGCCGCTCAATTTCGAGAGCCTAGCAACGCTGCTCTATGGCGAAGCAGCGCGCGGAACGTACGAAGACGCGGCGCTGGCCGCGCTCATCATCGTCGCTATCGGCATTTTGCCGGTGGTGCTTTTGGCAAGGACCGGACGTCCGAACGCCAGATAAGCCGGTCGCTCACGGATCAAATTCGCTTTTCCAAGTAGTCGCGAATTTGATCCAGATCCCTGTCTTCTGCCGGGCTATGCCTTGGGCTTGGCCGGAGCCTTGCGAACCGGCGCTTTTCTGGCAGTGGTGGATTTGACGGTGCCGGCCTTGGGAGTTGCGGTCTTCGATTTGGCCGTAGCGTTCCGCGCCGGTTTGGCTGGCATTGCGACAGCGCCCGCCGAACCCACCACGCCCTCGTCGGGCTTACCTTCTTCGGTCGGGTTAGCAGGCGTCGCCGACTCTGCGCTACCAGGATTAGCCCGCGCGGCAACGCCGCCAGTGATGGGCTGACCGACTTCATCGAAAAGATGGAAGAGGTCGCCTTTGGGCTTGAAGCTGATCTGGGCTCCGGCCTTATACGGCGTCTTGCCTTCCTGACGAATAATGACCGCATCTTCCTCGCCGATATCGACATAGATGAAGCTGTCGGAACCAAGGTCTTCGGCATAGATGACCTTGCCCGACCAGGCGCCGTTGCCGTTGGGCACGATCTCCATGTGCTCTGGACGCACACCGACCGTCGCGGCCTTGTAGGAGGTGGCGTTCTTGCCGGTGAGAAAGTTCATCTTCGGCGAGCCGATGAAGCCCGCAACAAAGAGCGATTGGGGCTGATCGTAAAGCTCCATAGGCGTGCCCACCTGCATCACGACGCCATCCTTGAGCACCACGATGCGGTCGGCGAGCGTCATGGCCTCGACCTGATCGTGGGTGACGTAGATCATTGTGGTGCCGGGCAGTGATTCCTTTAGCTTGGCTATCTCCATGCGGGTCGCGACACGAAGGGCAGCGTCAAGATTGGAGAGCGGTTCGTCGAACAGGAAGACCTGCGGATTGCGTACAATGGCGCGACCGATGGCGACACGCTGGCGCTGACCGCCCGAAAGCGCCTTGGGGAGCCGTTCGAGATAAGGGCCCAGCTGGAGCATTTCTGCTGCGGCTTCGACCTTCTTTTTGATCTCGTCCTTGGGGGTGCGGGTGAGTTTGAGCGAATAAGCCATGTTGTCGAACACGGTCATATGCGGATAAAGCGCATAGGACTGGAACACCATCGAGATGCCGCGCTTGGAGGGGGCAACGTCATTGACGACGCGACCGCCGATTTCCAGCGTGCCGGAGGAAATCGTCTCGAGCCCCGAGATGGTACGCAAAAGGGTCGACTTGCCACAACCCGAGGGGCCGACGAAGACGATGAACTCACCCGACTTGATGTCGAGATTTATATCCTTGAGCACTTCGACATTGCCGTAGCGCTTGTAAAGATTACTAATCTGCAGGTCAGACATCATCCCTCCCCTGGGCACTTTGCCCTTAATTTATGCGTCCAATATAGGCTCCGAACGGGCCGAAACTCAACCGATTGCCCTCCAACTGCGCATCGGCGCCCGGTGCGCCGGCATCTTCGAGAAGCAAACCCTCCGGCAGATCGACAATTGTTGGCTCGACGCCCATGTTAAAGGCGCAGAACAGTTTGTCTTCGCCCACCGCGCGCGTGAAGGCCAGAACGGTATCGGGCATTCCCTCGACCAGTTCGAGATTGCCCTTGATCAGGACCGGATGCTCGCGTCGGAAACGCAAGATGGCGCGATAGAGAGACAGAATTGAATTGGCGACATTGTCCTGCTGGTCAACTGCATAGGGCAGATGCTGGGCCGGCACGGGCAGCCATGTGCGGTTGGCCGTGGAAAACCCACCATTGCGGACGTGGGACTGCCAGACCATCGGCGTGCGGCAGCCGTCGCGGCCCTTGAACTCGGGCCAGAACTCAATGCCGTAAGGATCAACAAGATCGTCATAGGCGATCTCGGCCTCGGTGAGACCGAGTTCCTCGCCCTGATAGAGACAGACCGAACCACGCATGGTCAGAAGCAGCAGCGCAGCCTGTCGCGTCAAGCGATCCTCGAAACCGTGCGGTGCCCAGCGACTGACATGGCGGACGACGTCGTGGTTTGAAAATGCCAGGCAAATCCAGCCATCGGGAGCCTTCTCCTGCGTCAGGCGAAGTGCGTCACGGAAATGGGCGGCAGTATATTCGCCACCAAGATAGTCAAAAGTATAGCACATATGCAGCTTATCGGTGCCCGAGGTGTATTGGGCCATGATTTCGAGCTGGTGCTGGGCGTCACCGATTTCGCCAACTGCCGTGGTGCCGGGATATTCATCGAGCAGCCCACGCACACGCTGGAGGAAGGCAATGTTTTCCGGCTGGCTCTTGTCGTAGAGGTGTTCCTGAAGGTTGTAGGGATTGACTGCCGGCGCGGTTGACGCGTTGTAGTCTTCGGGCCGGACGGGCGGATTGTTTTCGAGCCCCTGAGAATGAAAATAGAAATTGACGGTATCGAGCCGGAACCCATCGACGCCGCGTTCGAGCCAGAAGCGCATTTCGCCCAGCAACGCATCCTGAACCGCAGGGTTGTGAAAGTTGAGATCGGGCTGGGAAACCAGGAAATTGTGCAGGTAATACTGCATGCGCCGGCCGTCCCAATGCCAGCCTGAGCCGCCAAATATCGAGAGCCAGTTGTTAGGTGGGCTGCCATCGGGTTTGGGATCTGCCCAGACATACCAATCGGCCTTTTCATTGGTGCGCGACAGGCGGCTTTCGGCAAACCAGGGATGGCGGTCCGAGGAATGCGAGATTACCTGATCAATGATGACTTTCAGGCCGAGGGAATGGGCCTTTTCAAGCAGCCGGTCAAAATCTTCGAGCGAACCGAAGGTCGGGTCGATGTCGCGATAGTTCGAGACGTCGTAGCCGAAATCCTTCATGGGCGAGGTGAACACCGGCGAGAGCCAGATTGCATCGACTCCCAGATCGGCGACGTATTCGAGCCGTGATGTTATGCCCACCAGATCGCCCACGCCGTCGGTGTTGTTGTCTTGAAACGAGCGCGGGTAAATCTGATAGATCACAGCGCCACGCCACCAATCCCTTGCGGCGGATGACGTATCTTCGGGATGCACGAACTGGCGTGACTCGGTCGCAAAATAACTCATCGCCGAGCGATTTCCCCCTAAGCGTGGATGCGGCAAGGTTGGTGCCCTGCCCGCAGATATAAAGCCCTAACTTCGCGGCGCCCTCAAGCACCCGCCAAACGCCTTTATTGCTTGTATCCAAAACGTTTTGGCTTAGAATCCTTACGCTGGTGGCCCGCCTGGCGTCAACCGGGTCTTGCATTGTCTCGCGCAATATTGTGCAAGGAGTGGTAACAGCCCTCTGCGCGACAAGCCAATGGATCAGCAAAGGGTAAGGCATTTGGGTGGAGGAGCCCTGATTATGCGATGATCACAGGCTCGAACCGGTCGCGAAAGCATACCGGGGCGCAGAATCGGAACGTCACGATCAAGGATCTGGCGGCTGAACTCGACGTGTCGATCACCACCATATCACGGGCGCTCAATGGCTATTCCGATGTTGGCGAAAAGACACGCAGGAAAGTGATAGATGCGGCGCGGCGGCTTGGTTACACACCGAACCGCAACGCGCAGCGGCTGGTGACGCGGCGGAGCCATTCGATCGCGTGGGTACAGGCTGACGACGACAACAAATTCGTAGATCCCCATTTCGTCGAGGTAATGGCTGGGGTTCTGCGCGAGGCGCGGATCGATCACTACGATATCGTGATGACCAGTGAAACGCTCGAGCGACAACTGGCGGCCTATGAGCGCTATGTGCGCGATGGGAGCGTGGATGGCTTTATTGTCGATTTGCCCCGCCCCAACGACCCGCGCATCGATTTTCTGCTCGACGCCAACGTTCCCTTTGTCGTGCATGGCCGCGAGGAGCGACAGGGCCAATATGGCTGGGTGGACGTCGATAATTACGGCAATTTCTACAATTTGACCAAGCTGATTTTGGCCAATGGGCACGGGCGGATTGCCTTTATCAACGGCGATGAGCGGTTTCTCTATGCCACAACGCGGCGGCAGGCGGTTTACGATGCGCTGCGCGATCTTGGGCGTTCGCCCGATACCGTGATGTATCTCGAAGGCACGCACCCGATGGTGGAGGCCGGATTTCAGCTCACCGAACTGGCGCTGACCGACCCGTCGATCACAGCATTTCTTTACTCGTCGATCCTCCTGGCGACCGAGGGCTTGGCAGCTGTATCGCGTGCTGGCCGCGTGCCTGGAAAGGACGTGATGATCGCCTCAATGAATGACGAACTGCAATATCTCAACCTAGCGCCTGTCGAAGGGCAGATCACCTATGTGCGATCCTCGTTGCGGGCTGCGGGCCGGGCGCTGGTGGCCGAGGTGATCCGGCAATGCGAGCGCAAGAAGAAAAGCGGCACGCTTATCCCATCCCTGTTCGATCTGGGTGCCGGAGTGTCAGGCGACGCCATCGCCGGTAGCGTCCATTTCGCATAAAAAAGGGCCGCTCCCTTTGAGCGGCCCTTCTGTAAGGATGGAATGCGCCTCAGCCGCCCTTGACCGAACCGGCCAGGAGTCCGCGCACGAAGTAGCGCTGGAGCGAGAAGAACACGATCAACGGAACGATGATCGAGATGAACGCCCC
>TARA_R100000365_G_scaffold445_1_pt1 | contig 11267 bp, 6 predicted proteins | sample TARA_R100000365 | Tara Oceans TARA_R100000365 (sample SAMEA2620668) | marine metagenome | biome: marine biome (ENVO:00000447); feature: mesopelagic zone (ENVO:00000213); material: "saline water (ENVO:00002010), including plankton (ENVO:xxxxxxxx)" | depth 1000 m | reverse complement strand
TTCCTGCTGTTCGTCATGATCTGACCAGTCTCCCTGCCCGCGACCGCGGACAACAGGACGACTCTCATAACGACTGGACCTACGAAACGGGGTCAGCCCACCTGGGTTGCGTCGTTCATGGTCGTCTCCTTCTGCGGGTGGCCGTGTCGCGGGTGAGGACAGCAGCCCGCGGACGTTCTCGATGACGACCCACTCGGGCTGGAGCGCGTCGATGGCTGCGGCCATGTGCGCCCAGAGCCCCGAGCGCGTACCTGGCGCGAGGCCGGCGCGCTTGCCGACGGTGGACACGTCTTGGCATGGGAAGCCGCCGCTGGCGTCGAGGTCGTGCATGAAGTCTGCTCCGGCGACGGACGTCCCCGGCATCCGTGCCTCATCGAGAACTGATGCCGAGCTGGTCACCTGTCAGGTGCACGACTCCGACACGCGCCCGCTGCTCAACCGAGCCCCCGCTTGCCGCCGCCCGATGCCTCCATCTCCGGCCTCGGCTCCGACCGCCATCCGAGGTCACACGCCTCTTGCAGGTCGAGGTTGAGTCGGGCATTGCCGCTTCAGAAGTCACCGGGTGCGGGTGCTCACCTGCCCGGCAGGAGCGGAGGTGGGCATGACGGTTTCGATGCGCGTGATGTCGGCAGGTGACGGCTACAAGTACCTGCTCAAGACCGTCGTGGCAGCCGACGGAGACCGACCGCTCTCGACGCCGCTTACCCGCTACTACATGGAGGACGGCACCCCGCCTGGTCGCTGGCTCGGCGCGGGCGTAGCGGCCCTCGGCAAGGGCGAGATTCAGGTGGGCGACCGAGTATCGGAACACCAACTCCAGCTCCTGATGGGCACAGGCTGTGATCCGATCACCGGCGACAAGCTCGGCCTGGGCTTCGCGGCATACAAGAGCCAGGAGCAGCGAATCGAAGCGCGGATCGCTGACCTCGAACCGACGATGACCCCCGGCGCCAAGGGAGAGGCCGTCGCGCAGATCGTTGCCGAGGAGACAGCCCGAAGTACACGGCGTGCTGTGGCGGGCTTCGACTTCACCTTCTCGATCCCGAAGTCCGCGAGCGTGTTGTGGGCAGTCGCCGACGCCGGGGTCCAGGCACTCATCGCCGAGGCGCATCATCGCGCGGTTGCGGAGGTGGTTGCGTTCATGGAACGCGAGGTTGCAGCCACGCGCACGGGCGCAACCGCCGGAGACGGCGCGGTTGCGCAGGTCGATGTCACCGGGCTCATCGCGACCGCCTTCGATCACTTCGACTCCCGCGCCGGCGACCCCCACCTCCACACGCACGTCGTCATCAGCAACAAGGCCAAGACCGTCCTCGATGGGAAGTGGCGCTCGCTCGACGGCAGACCCATGCACACCGCCGTCGTCGCGCTCTCCGAACTCCACGAAGCCGTGTTCGCCGACCACATGACGCGCACCTTCGGCGTCTCATGGGAGGCCCGAGAGATGGGCCGCGACCACAACCCTGCATGGGCGATCACTGGAGTGCCCGATGAACTGATCGCCGAGTTCTCTACCCGCGCGCGTCACATCAACGCCGAGACCGATCGCCTCATCGCCAAGTACGTTGCAGCGCACGGACGACGCCCGACACCAGCGGCGATCATGAAATTGCGAGCTCAAGCCACACTCGCGACTCGGCCCGAGAAGCAGGTTCGGTCCTTGGCTGACCTCACCGTCGAATGGCGGGAGCGCGCCACGAAGTCGTTGGGGCGGGATGCGACGACGTGGGCGCGCGAGGTGACCGACAACGACAAGCCGCTCCTGCTGCGTGCCGACGACGTACCGCTCATTGTCATTGGCGAGATTGGGCGTTCGGTCGTCGAGGTGGTCGGTGAGAAGCGCTCGACCTGGCGACGCTGGAATCTCATGGCCGAGGCATCCCGGCAGACGATGGGCTGGCGCTTCGCCACCATGCACGACCGGGAAGCCATCGTCGCCATGGTTGCCGATGCCGCCGAGTTCGCTTCGCTTCGCTTGACCCCGCCCGAACTCGGCGCCTCGCCCGTCGTGTTCCGTCGGACCGACGGCACCTCGGTGTTCCGACCGAAGAGCTCGACCGTGTTCACCTCCGAGTCCCAGCTCGCGGCCGAGGACAGACTTCTCGAACGAGCAGCCAACCTCGGCGGGTCGACGGTGACGCTTGCCACGGTCGAGAAGATCACGCGCAGTCCCGATGCGGACGGTCGGATGCTCGGCGACGACCAAGCCGACGCCCTGACCCGGATCGCGGTGTCGGGTCGGATGCTCGACGTGCTGGTCGGTCCTGCCGGTGCGGGCAAGACCACCGCAATGAACGCGCTCCGCCGCGCCTGGGAAGCCCAGCACGGCTCCGGTTCCGTCGTCGGGCTCGCGCCGTCAGCGGTCGCCGCACAGGTCCTCGCCGACGACCTCGGAATCGCGACGGAGAACACTGCGAAGTGGTGGCAGAACCACCTGATCCACGGCACCGCGTTCGAGGCAGGCCAGCTCGTCATCATCGACGAAGCCTCCCTCGCCGGCACCCTGTCACTGGACCGCATCACCCACCTCGCCCAAGACGCTGGCGCGAAGGTGCTGCTTGTCGGCGACTACGCCCAACTGCAATCCGTAGATGCCGGCGGCGCGTTCGCGATGATCGCTAGAGACCGGGCCGACACTCCCGAACTGGTCGACGTTCACCGCTTCACCCATGCCTGGGAGAAGACCGCCTCACTCGAGCTGCGTCACGGGCGCACAGCGGCTATCGACACTTACCTCGCCCACCAGCGCATCGCCGATGGCGACGCCGAGGCCATGACCGACGCGGCTTACAACGCATGGCGCGCCGACCGCGACGCGGGACTCGTTTCTGTGCTGATCGCTGAAACCCACGACGACGTGACCGCGCTGAACGGTCGCGCCCGCGCCGACCTGATCCTCAACAAGACTCTGAATCCCGACCGCGAAGTCGAGCTGCGCGACGGCACCGCCGCTGGCGTCGGCGACACCATCATCACGCGACTCAACAAGCGCGAACTGCGCACCCTGGTCGGGCGGGACTGGGTACGCAACGGCGACATCTGGACCGTCACCGCCGTCGGCGACGACGGAACCATCAAGGCTCGCAGGCGTGGGCGCAGGTTCGGCGGCAGCATCGTCCTCCCGGCCTCGTATGTGGCCGAGCATGTCGATCTCGGTTACGCAGTCACCGCCTACCGCGCCCAAGGCATCACGACCGACAGTACGCACGTGTTGGTCGAACCGACCTCGACGAGGGAGACCTTCTACGTCGCTATGACCCGAGGGCGGCACGCGAACCACGCCTACGTGACTCTCGACCGCGCCGACGACCATGCCCAGCTGCACCCTGGCGACGACCCGCATGCCACCGCGCGAAGCGTGCTGTACGGCGTTCTCCAGCACAGCGGGGCCGAACTCTCGGCGCACGAGACCATCGTCGCCGAGCAGGAACAGTGGGGCTCGATCGCCCAGCTCGCCGCCGAGTACGAGACCATCGCCGCCGCAGCCCAGCATGACCGCTGGGCTGCCCTCATCCGCTGCTCCGGGCTCTCCGACGAACAGGCCGAGAGCGCCATCGAGTCCGAGGCGTTCGGCCCCCTTGCCGCTGAACTTCGCCGCGCCGAGGCCAACCATCACAACCTTGATGCGCTCTTGCCGCGCCTCGTGGCCGCGCGAGGATTCGATGACGCCGACGACATCGCCGCCGTCCTGCACTACCGGGTCGAGCGGGCGACCGGCCGCCCCGCAGGCTCGGGCCGGACCCGCAAGCCAACGCGACTTATCGCCGGCCTCATCCCACAGGCGCACGGCGTCATCGATGTTGAGATGCGAGCGGCTCTCGACGAGCGAGAGGAGCTCATCGCGGCACGCGCCGACGCCGTACTCGACGGCGCGCTGGCCGAGAGCGTGCCGTGGACGAAGGCACTCGGCACGCGGCCCACCGAACCGCGACGGGCTGCGGCCTGGCGCAAGTCCGCGCGCGTGATCGCCGCCTACCGCGATCGTTACCGCGTCACCGACGACACGCCCCTCGGCGCGCCACCCGAGTCGGCGGTCCAGAAGATCGACGCTGCGCGGGCGCGGGCAGCCCTCGACCGAGTGCGAGTGGCCGCTGAAACCGTGGATGATGCTCACGCAGCTCGAAGCCCGTCGAGAGGTGGGCCGTCGCGGGCAATGTAGTGCCAGTGTCGACCCCAGGGGTGCGGACCCGCGAATGTCGGCGCGGCCAAGTAGCCTCAGAGCCACACGACAGTAGACTTAAACCCACATGACGACACACGGCTGAAGGAGGCGGGGCGATGGCGCGCGCTGATCTACTCCTAGACCTCGTCGAGGCCGAACGCCGCGGCGATCGGGAACGCTTCAAGGTGCTGGTTGAGTCCGTCATCGCCGAAGAACGCGCCAACCAGCATCATCTTCTCGCCGATCGGCTCTCGCAACTCATCACGACGACGGGACAGGGACCCGTCCGCGACGACCGAGCAGCAGCGATCCGCGATCTCGTGCATGAGGTCGTACCGAACCGTCGGCTGCATGAACTCGAACTTGCGCCGGTCCCGCAACGAGTCGTGACCGAACTGATCGAGGAGCAGAAGCGCGCCGAGCTTCTGCGTAGTTACGGTATTGAGCCGCGCAACCGACTTCTGCTGTCTGGCCCGCCTGGAAACGGCAAGACGAGCGTGGCGGAAGCGATCGCGGCAGAACTGATGCTTCCCTTCTACGTGATCCGCTACGAGGGAGTCATGTCGAGTTTCCTCGGCGAAACGGCCGCACGGCTGGACAACGCGTTTGAGTTCGCGCGGACCCGCCGTTGCGTGTTGTTCTTCGACGAACTGGACACCATCGCCAAGGAACGAGCAGACGAGCACGAGACCGGCGAGATCAAGCGGGTGGTTTCGACACTGCTGCTCCAAATCGACAGACTGCCACCCCACGTGATCTTCGTTGGCGCAACCAACCACGGCGAGCTGCTGGATCGGGCGGCATGGCGACGGTTCCAGATTCGGACGGAGTTGGGACCTCCTAGCCGCGCACAGGCGACGAGATTCCTCGAACGTCTTGCTGAACGCCTCGGAGGCGACCTCGGTTTCGCTCCTCGTACCCTCGCCGACAAGTTGGCCGGGGCGAGCTTCGCCGAGTTGGAAGAGTTCGCACTTGATGTGCGCCGCCGCGCGGTGCTGGAACTCCCGGATGACAACATCCGCCGGATAGTGCTAGAACGGCTTGAACACCGCCGAGGTCAGGCGGCAGGGTGACGGTTGAGCGCAAACCGCTCCTTGCGTTCGGGCCGGCGGAGGTTGTGGCGCGGCCAACCCAGACGCCGCGTGATCTTCCACGTCTGGCAAAGCCGGGCGCTGGGCGACAAGGTGAACGACTGACTCCTCAGTTCAAGGACTTGGCCGCAGCTTTCGAAGCCGAACGTGCCCGTCTGAGCGCCGACACCCCAGAGGAGATTGACCCCGCACTCGTGGTCGTATTTGATCTGGCGGGAAGCGTCAAGGACTTCCGCAACGCAATCAACCGGATCGATGGCCTGGAGTTTCTGTCGGAGCTTCTCGGGGATCAATCTGACCCCGACGACGATTTCCACATGACGGAGCGTGAAGCTGGACGGACAGACAAGCGCGTCACGCACTCGCTGTACTTGGTCATGTCCAACACCAAGGCGATCGACGAACTACTCCGGCTCTTCGCTCAATGGCAGGCCGACCCGTCCGCGTCGTTCGAGCACGGGCTAGGCAAGTTCAAGACGGCCTTCCAGCAACTGACAGCGATACGTCGGTGGGGCGCTGAGGACCGCATCCGTGAGACTGGTCTACGAGAGCGCTGGGAAGAGACTCTCAGCATGGTCGGTCAGTCAGTCAGCACCGTCCTCGTCGAAGTCGAGCTCTGGCACAGGCGTGATGCCGCCCAGCGTGCGGCTGCCGAGGCGCACGTCGAGGAAGTCATCACTTCCAGCGCCGGTCGAGTCTTGGATCGCTCGCAGATCGGAGAGATCGAGTACCACGCGCTCCTGGCTGAACTCCCGATCCAGCAGGTCCAGTCCGTGTTGACCAACGGAGCTTCGGCCATTCGGCTTCTCACGACTGATGACGTCATGTTCGTCAGCCCCTTCACCCCGATGAGCGTTGCACCAGGGACTCTTGAGCCAGTTACTCAAACCAACCTTGCTCGCAGCGACAGAGTCGAAGGCAAGCCTCGGATCGCGCTGCTCGACGGGCTGCCGTTCACCAACCACGACACGCTCCAAGGCCGGCTCTCGATCGATGACCCTGATGGGCTTGGTGAGAACTACCCCGTCGCGGCTCGCCACCACGGAACCGCCATGGCGTCACTCATCATTCACGGCGACCTCACTGATGGCGGTCCCGCGCTTGATCGTCCTCTCTACGTGCGCCCGATCCTGCAGCCCCATGAGTTCATGCCTGGGCACGAGCAGGTAGTCCCGAATCGTCTGCTCCCCGACGTCCTTCATCGTGCGATCAGACGGATTGTGAAGGGCGAGGGGAACCAGCCTGCCGCAGCGCCGAGCGTCCGGGTTGTGAACCTCTCCATAGGCGCACAGACACGAGCACTCACGCGTCGAATGAGCCCCGTTGGGCGCCTGCTGGACTGGCTCGCCCACTCGTACAATCTGCTGTTCGTCGTCAGTGCGGGTAACCACACCGACGAGTTCACGATCCCCGCCGATGCCGCGCACGACACTGACGCCGCTCGCCTGGCTGCAATGCGGGTCGGCTTCGAGACGGCGCTGCTACGCGGCATCCTTCCGCCTGGCGATGCACTGAACGCCCTCACCGTCGGTGCCACGCACTCAGACGGCCTCGGCGAGATCGCAGTTCCAGATACGGTGTGGGATATCACCAACCCGGACGCTCCCGCACACTACGGGTCGGTTGGGCCCGGTGTCGATCGGTCGGTCAAGCCGGACCTTCATCACTCCGGAGGCCGCGCCCTCTACACGCGCCCCATCGTGCTGCCCGGTCAGACTGACGTTGCCGTCGGCCTGGCTCGCACCGCCGCGACGGGACCCGGCTTGCAGGTGGCCGCTCCGGGACGCGGGGGTGCTACCAACAGCACGGTGTTCACGAACGGCACCAGTAACGCGACGGCGCTCGTCACCCGTGAAGCCAGCAGGCTGTTTGACCTCCTTGAGTCTGATAACCGCGATCCCGAAGACGCACCGCTTCCTGATCCGCAATACCACCCGCTGCTCGTGCGCGCTCTCCTTGCCCATGCAAGCAGTTGGGGCGCTTGGGAGAACAGCCTGCGCAACGATCTTGGTCTCAATGGCCAGGATGCTCGGCGGCAGTTGACGGCTCTGCTCGGCTACGGTCGCCTCGACCTCAGCAGACTCGGCGAAGCCGCGTCCAACCGAGCCGTCCTCGTCGCGGGCGGTCAAATCGCACGGAACGAGCGCCATACTTACGGATTCCCACTGCCTCCCTCGCTTCGAGCGAAAGCGGAATGGCACCGCTTCACCATCACGCTGGCATTCATGGCTCCGACGGTCGGCCAGCTCACTCGGTACCGCAGCGCGAAGGTCTACTTCAGTACACCCGACACGAGCCTCGCAGGCGGCGAGCGTTCCGATGCAGAGCACAACGCGGTTCGGAGGGGAAGCCTTCAGCACGAGATTGTGCAGGGCTCTCGCGCCATGTCTTTCGTTGATGGAGACAGCTTCCCGATTCATGTCGAGTGCATGGACGACGCCCAGCGACTCCGTGCAGGCAACACGATCCGATATGCGCTGGTTGTCTCCGCCGAGACCGCGGAGCAGACCTCCAACACCATCCATGAAGAGGTCCGTGACAGGCTACGCGCACGCGCGCGCGTCCAGGGCCGCATTCGACCGTAGACCCCGTTTTCTACCACCGTCTGGCTCGACCACTGGTGCTGGCCACAGGGCAGTGCGCGTCAAGCAGTCTCCTGCGCATCGCGGTCAGGCGGCTGGATCATCAGCACGTTCGAGATGCCGCCTTGGTTCACGCAGTCCTGGGCGAGGTCATGGACGTGCCAGTAGAAGTCCAAGTCTGCCTCGGACGCGTTAACCGTGAACTCGACTGGCGTGTACAGGTGAAGTGGGACTGAGGCTCCGTCGTAGTGATAGCCGAAGTTGTCGATCGTTGAGATGGTCAGCGGATGATCGCCAGTGAAGTCGATCCCGACGCGGATGTCGTACTCACCGCCGCCTGTCGCTTCCGCTGTCTTGCGCACCAGCGCCATGAGGTCCGCCATCGCGCATTCGATGGCTGCGGACTGGACCTGCCAGCCATCGAAGTAGCCGTCGCTGCTCATGCGGTGGCCCCCAACGGCCGCTGCGATCGTGACTGATCCATCGTGGTGAATGCTCGCCCAGGCCTCCTTCCACGCCGAGCCTTCACCTGCCGCACTGTTCACGGCCACCCATCGACGAAGGCCTGGTCGCGGGTTGTGACGGTCGACGCTCTCCAGTGGGTGAATGCCACCGCGGCCCGCGTAAAAGAGCGCAAGGCTCTCAGCCTTTGCGAGGATCTCACGGGCTTCATCGCGCGTGAGCCGACTTCCGACGCGTGGGAGGCGTGGGTGGGCAACTGCTACCAGCCAGGCGCGCGTCTCTGAATCTCGCCCGGCTGCTGCTTCCGCATACAACGTGTCCAGAACTTCGGTGGCGTGGCGGCGCTCGTCGAAGCGCGCACGGTACATCGCCTCGATCTGACGCTCCTTCATCCACACCGTGTCCGCATCGTTCCGAACGGGTGCACCGAAGTAGTCGCCCCTATAGATCAGATGCGGACCATCGACGCTGGCTGGCACCTCAACGATGACGGCACGCTCGCCTTCCGCCGAGCCCAGCCGAAACACGTTCAGGCCGAACACAGGCGGCGTGATCGCGGTGATCGCCGCGCTGCGAAGGGAGCGCTCGTACCCCTCGTCAAAGTCGCCAACGTCGGTACGCCCGGTCGCCGCCTTCTGTGACTCGTGCACGCCGAAGACGATGACGCCACCCCCACTGTTCGCCATGGCCGCAACGTCTTTCGGGAAGTCGGTCTGCGGCAATCCCTTCTGAGGTGGAAGCTCCGACTTCCAGTCCAGGTCGTCGGACTCCGTCGCACCAGCCGCGACAGCCGAATCGAGCAGTTCGTCCGTCAACGGACCGGGGCCGCGACCGAGAACGCGGTGGAGGGCAGTGAAGCTCATATGACAAGCGTAGGGATGGCCACCGACAACGCGGGGAGGGAGCAGCCCAGGTTTAGAGCTTTGCTGTCACATCTCAACGACGCTTCGCGCATCACGCGAGGCGCTGGGAGCAGGTCGGCTTCGCACCGCCGCAACGGAACCCCTGCTGCCTACCGGCTGCCTGATCATCTGTTCGAGGTCGGTCGAGCCGGCCACCAACCGGGCCTCCCCACTGTGCAGAAGCCGGTGCGGCCCGACACTCGTCGCGCTGGTGACGGGGCCGGGGACGGCACCGAGGGAGCGACCGAGTTGGTGCGCTTCCTGCGCGACCTTCATCGATCCCGATCGCGCGCCGGCCTCAACCACGACCGTTGCTGTGGACAGTGCGGCCATCAACCGTGCACGGGCGATGAACCGATGGCGGGTCGGCGTTGCGCCGGGTGCGACTTCGCTGACCAGCAGACCGTCATCAGCGACACGACCGAGCAGCTCGCTGTGGCCCGCCGGATACGCGCGATCAACTCCGTTCGCAAGGACTGCGATGGTATCGCCACCGGCCGCGAGCGCCGCGCGATGGGCAGCACCTTCGATGCCGTAGGCACCTCCGGCCACGATGATCCGCTCAGCGCAGGCGAGGTCGGAGGCAAGCTGCCCGGCCACCTGCTCGCCGTAGGATGTCGAGGCCCTCGCGCCGGTGATCGTGACGAGATCGTTGAGCGGTCGCGCGAGAAACGAGGTCATGCCACGAGTCCAGAGGACGTACGGCCGCCGGTCGCCAAGATCGTCGAGCGCGGAAGGCCAGTCTTTCTCTCCGGGAATCAGCGTGCCGGTACCGGCGCGCTCGGCTTCGACGAGGTTCTCTTCAAGTGTCCGAGTGTCTGGGCGCTGGAACTGGGCGCGCCACACTTGAGCGTCAACGGTGCTGAGCCCCGGCACCGCGTCATCACCCTCGGCGATCCGAAACAGCTCCTGTGCACCGAGCTCGCCCAGGAGGCGACCGGTGACGGCATCGTCCGGTTCGACGAGCATCGACAGCACCATCCGTGCTGTGCGCTCGTCCTGGACTATCTGGCTCAAGATCGTCATCGCCGGCTCCTCTCACTCCTACAGAGAGGTGCGCGCGGCGACGCGGGAGTCGGAGGGTTCCGTGAACGGCGACCCCGGCGTACAGTGGATGGTGAGGCAGGTTCTCCTCATATTGCGGGTCCTCCGGGACGGCCTTCGGGCACTCACACACGTTCTGCCTCCTCGACGGAGTAACACGTGTGACGAGAGGCCCGTCATGTTCCGCCTTATCTGGACGCTCAGCGTTCACACCCGCGACTATCTGCACCGCTACATGCCGAGCAACCGACTGCTCGCTGCCATCCGCACCCGCCGCGGACTCAAGTGGGGGATACCAGCGATGCTGGTCGCGCTTCCGTACATCCTGATCGGCAGCATCTGCTCTGGCGCGGCAGCCGACGGCGGCCCAGGCTGGCTCCACCTGATTGTCCTCTGGGCATGCTGGAACGCACTCAAGTTCATCATCATGGGACCCGTGAGCGTCGCTCTGCTTATCCGCGCGCGCCTGCGCGAGGCTGCGGTCCGTCGTCACCAGCGCCACGACTCGCGCGTCGAAGCGAGCCTGCGTGAGCCAGCTCTTCGTGTCTAGGCTCAACCGCCCACGGCAGTGGATGCCGTGATGCGAGAACCACAGCGCCCGCCAGGCCGGATCACGACGCCGTGGGAAGCGAGCGCTCGCCGGACAGCCTGAGGCCCCGCCCCGACCTTGATGCCGACCTCTACCAGCGTCAACCCGCTGAGGTAGAGGTCGGCTGCTTCGTGGATGCGGGAGGGATCGAACCGTCCACGGCGGATCGTCACCTCTCGCCGGGTGAGGTGGGTGGCGACCGTGCGGCGGTTCACGCCGAACACGGATGCCAGCTCCACGAGCGTTGCGCCCTCGCGGTACTGCGCTACCAGATCGTCGACCTGCTCCGGGCGAAGGAGGGTTTGAGCCATCCCAAGTGATCGCACCACTCGCCCCCTTGAGTCGGAAACGGTAGGCTCAGAGGAGCGCTGGTCGTGGTCGTAGAATCCCCGTGACCTGCGCAAAGACAAGGTTTTCAGGTGTGGGCAGGGGTTC
>TARA_R100000365_G_C2748352_1_pt1 | contig 11395 bp, 12 predicted proteins | sample TARA_R100000365 | Tara Oceans TARA_R100000365 (sample SAMEA2620668) | marine metagenome | biome: marine biome (ENVO:00000447); feature: mesopelagic zone (ENVO:00000213); material: "saline water (ENVO:00002010), including plankton (ENVO:xxxxxxxx)" | depth 1000 m | reverse complement strand
TTTGGCTTAAGCCAAAGCGAATCAACAAGGACTCGGCTGAGTAGATGAATGAATTTAAAAAGTCCTTCATAGCCTTTACTTTATCAGCATGATAACTCAAGAAATCAGAGGATTGCTTATCTATCAATAAGCCTTTTGCGAATGCCCCTCTTACTAGAACCCGGGTTTCACTTTGTTCCAAAACAGGAAAAACCACCTCCTCAGGTCTCCTATCCAAAGGGCTATATTGCATCATAATACTTGCCGGAGGATTTAACTCCATCACTTTTCGGATAACATTGGGCCGAATGGAGGAAATCCCAAAAGCTCGGATTTTCCCTTCTTTCTTTAAAATTTCAAAGGCCTCTAAGGTATCATCCCAAGGATCCTCAATAGTGCCTCCATGAAGCTGATATAAGTCTATGTAATCTGTTTTCAAACGGGACAAACTTGCATCTACAGCTCGTAGAATGTATTCTTTTTTAGGATTCCAATCCCATCCAGAGCCATCCTTTCTCCATTCATTCCCGACCTTACTTGCTAAAATCACCTGATCTCTTCGGTCTTGAATGGCTTCTCCAACCATTTCCTCATTAAAGCCTCTTTGATACAAATCAGCTGTATCCAATAAATTGATTCCTGAAGAAATCGCAGCCTGAATGATTTTTTTACCTTCATTCTTCTTTTCAGGAAGAGACATACAGCCTAAAGAAATTTCGGGTATTTGGAAATCCACAAGGGGAAGAGTTCGTCTATTCATTTTGATTTTGGGTTTACTATTCAAAAATATGATTTCATTCCATAGATAAAATTTTACACTTAAATCATCCCAGAAACTACGGCTTTCCTCCTTTAATCCCTATTTTTGCGGGGCTTAAAAACCTATTTTATTAAAACCAGCCGATCTGAAATTCTCCTTTATGGAAATTCTGTGGAAGGATTGGTTTTACTGACCTTTTAGATAATACAGAAAACATGAAAAAAATTGCCGTTTTTACTTCAGGAGGTGATAGTCCAGGTATGAATGCCTGTGTGAGAGCTGTTGTCAGGACAGCTATTTTTAAAGGACTGGAAGTTTACGGAGTTTATCGCGGATATGAAGGAATGATTGAAGGCGATATCAAACGCATGCATTCCTACTCTGTGAGTAATATTGTTCAGCGTGGGGGAACAATCCTAAAATCCGCCAGATCAGAAGAATTTAGAACTCCGGAAGGCAGAAAAAAAGCCTACAATAACCTGATGAAACACGGAATCGAAGGCATTGTCGCAATCGGAGGAGACGGGACATTTACAGGTGCAAAGATTTTCTTCGAAGAATTTGGAATCCCAACTATCGGCTGCCCAGGAACCATAGACAACGATCTATACGGGACAGATTATACAATAGGGTTTGATACGGCTGTTAATACCGCTTTGGAAGCAATCGATAAAATTCGGGACACTGCTGCAGCTCATGACAGAATCTTTTTCATAGAAGTGATGGGACGAGATGCTGGCTTTATTGCAGTGGAATCAGGAATTGGAGGAGGAGCAGAATTCGTAATGGTTCCTGAGACTGCTACGGATATAGAAGGGGTGGTAAAGTCCTTAAAAAACCTCAGGAAGACTAAATCTTCCAGCATTATCGTAGTAGCAGAAGGAGATGATGCCGGGAATGCTGAGGAGGTGATGCAGAAAGTTAAAAGTAAAATCAAGGACACTTCCAAGGAATTTAAGGTGACTACTTTAGGACATATTCAAAGAGGTGGAAACCCTACAGCCCGAGATAGAGTTTTAGCAAGTAGATGTGGAATGGCAGCTGTAGAAGGTCTGTTGAAAGGAGAAGTGAACTGCATGGCTGGAGTGATGAATCAGCAGGTTGTTTACACTCCATTTGGAGACTGCATTGGCAAAACCAAACCACTGATTGAAGATCATTTGAAACTGATAGAAATCTTAAGTATCTAAAATGGGCTATATCCCTTTATTTCTGACTGTAGGAGGCGCTTGTCTCCTTTTTTTCTTAACCGTAAAAACTTCCTTACAAAGGAAGCTCAACCTTCAAAAAGAGTTGCTTACTCAATTAAGCTTGGCCTTTCCTGAGCTTCAACTAACTGCAGGTAGTTTGGTAGATCCGGATGTGATTTTGGAGAAACTGAAAGAATCAGACGAAAAAAAATCCAAAATAAAAGATGCCTTAAAGGTAGTCAGAGAGCTAAAGTATAATCGACTTCAATACAATCAACTGATCAAAAAAGCACCTTACAATTGGGTGGCAAAAATCAGTGGTTTTCAGCCAATCTAGTTTGAACCCACTGAATGATTTCTGATTCTTGATCAGGATGAAACCAGTGAATAGCTGAATCCCGTCGAAACCAAGTCAATTGACGCTTGGCATATCGGCGGGAGTTTCTTTTTAATAAGCGGATAGCTTCTTCCCTATCATATTCACCTTCCATGTGGGAGAATATCTCCTGGTAACCTACGGTCTGCAAGGCATTCAAGTGTCTTTTTTTGAAAAGGCTTTCTGCCTCTTGAAATAAGCCTGTCCGAATCATCTCATCCATGCGTTGGTCAATCCTTTGGTACAATTCCTCCCTATCCCGATTCAGTCCGATTTTAATGGTTTGAAAGGGTCTCTCTACCTTTTGCTTTACCCTAAAAGAAGAAAACTTCTTGCCGGTGCCCCTCCAGATTTCCAAGGCTCGCATAAGTCTTTGGGGGTTTTGCCTGTCGACAGTTTCAAAATATTCAGGATCTGCTTTTTTGACCTCTTCCTGCAAAAATTCTATGCCTCTTTCTTCATACTCTTGGATTATTTGAGCTCTGATTTCGGATTCAACTTCCGGCATTTCATCCAAGCCTTCTGTGATGGCATCTGCAAATAAGCCTGAACCACCGGTCATAATGACCACTTTTTTTTCTTTGAAGAGCTGAGTTAAAATATTCATAGCATCCTGCTCGAATTTCTTCACATCATATGCATCTTCAATAGACAGCGAATCTATTAAGTGATGCTTAACCTGAGCCAGTTCATCCGGGGTAGGTTTTGCAGTACCCAAGTTCATTTCTTTATAAAATTGCCTACTATCGCAAGAAATGATTTCGGTATTGAAAAATTTAGCTAGCTTTAAACAAAGGTTAGTTTTCCCAACTGCAGTGGGGCCAACAACCAAAATTAATGTAGGTATTTCAGACAAGTCCTAGAGATTTGATTTGATGTAAAATTCTAAAGTAAAGGAATGAAAAGCAAAAGCATCCTGATCGTTGATGATAATGACCTCAACAGAAAGCTTTTCGAAAATCTCATCAGTCAATCCTGGTATTGTGAAACTGCAAGGAATGGTCTGGAAGCATTGGAGAAATTAAAATATCAGAGTTTCGACCTGATTTTAATGGATATTCAGATGCCTGAATTGGATGGTATTTCAGCCATGAAGCTAATCAGGTCGCACGAATTAGCTGATTGTCCGATTATTGCAATCACGGCCTATGCAGATGAATCAGATCGGGAAACCTTCCTTTCCCAAGGTTTTGATGAGTTTATGGTCAAGCCGATAAGGCCAAGAGAATTTCTCAATTTGATTCAAAACACCTTGGACTCAAAAAATTTACCGGAGGAAGAAAGTGAAGAAAAAACCCTCCAAAAAAATATTTTAGACCGGGAAGTTTTTGAGCAATTGACAAAATACAATAACCCGGAAATGATCAAACAGGTATATCTGGACTTTTTGCAAGAGTGCGATCAACTGATAAAAAAATCAAAGATTGCATATGAAAGCAAAAATTTAGAGGATTTGAGCAATTCTATTCATATTTTGAAAGGCAACTCGGGCACCCTTGGAGCCAATAGAATATTTCTTGCGGCACAGACTCTTGAGCTATCCGGTAGAAAAGGATCTTTAGAAGAAATCCCCAAACAACTGAATCAATTAGAAGAAGAAATACAATCTTTCAAACAATATTTAAATCAAGCAACTATTTTTGAGCTATGAATGCAGACAAGAAAATTTTGGTAGGTGAAGACAGTTCAGTCATTATCAACCTGACGAAAAATGTATTGGCATTTGAAAATTACCAAATGACAGCAGCCCGAAATGGACAGCAAGTTTTGGATCTTTTAGCCAAGGAGGATTTCGACCTTATTTTGATGGATATCAGCATGCCTGTCTTGGATGGAATCGCTTGCACCAAAGCAATCCGCGAATTGGCAGATGAGAAAAAATCCAAACTTCCTATCATCGCTATTTCTGGAAATATCCACAACATGACTCATGATGATTTCAGAAAGGCCGGTTTTGATGACTTTATTCAAAAACCTCTTGATTACGATCAGGTTTTGGCTACAGTGAAAAAATTCCTAAGCTAAATGGCAGTCAAATACACAAAGCATTTTTTAGATAAACTCGAAAACCTATTCGCAGCATCAGATTACGTTTTACGCTACGAAAAAGGGAGTTTTAAATCAGGCTATTGTGTATTAAAAGACACCAAAATCGTCATTGTCAACAAATATTTCCCTCTAGAAGGGAAAATTAATGCACTGATCGACATTTTAGGGGAACTTCAATTCAATCCTCAGGATTTTAAAGAGAAGTCCGTTCAGGATTTCTTAAAAGAATTGCAACAAACCCAATTAAAATTTTGAAAGTACGATTTTTAGGAACAGGAACCTCACAGGGAGTGCCAGTCATTGGCTGCTCATGTCCGGTCTGTAAATCTTTGGACTTTAGAGATAAAAGATATAGGTCCTCTATTCACATACAGGTGGGCGAACTGAGTTTGGTAATTGACACGGGTCCAGACTTTCGATCTCAGATCCTTCAAAGTGGCATAAGTACGTTAGATGCCGTACTATTTACCCATGAGCATAAGGATCACACCGCTGGTCTGGATGATATCAGACCATTTAATTTTGCCCAGCAAAAAGATATGCCAGTGTTTGCAAGAGCTCAAGTGCTGGATCAAATTCGTAGGGAGTTTTCTTATATCTTTTCCAGTCAAAAATATCCGGGAGTCCCTCAGGTTGAAACCATAGAAATTGATGAACAAAGCTTTACCATAGAAGGCATTACCATCACTCCTATTCCGGTTTTACATTACAAATTACCTGTTTTAGGGTTTAGAATCGGCGATTTCACCTATATAACAGATGCCAATCACATTCCCGATTCATCTATTGATTTGATCCGAGGCTCTGAGACCATCGTCCTCAATGCCCTTCAAAAAAAGCCTCATATTTCCCACTTTACTTTGGACGAAGCATTGGAAATGGCTGAAAGTTTAGGAGCAAAAAACACTTATTTCACCCATATCTCCCACAAACTGGGACTTCATGCTGAAGTTGAAAAGGAGCTTCCTGAAGGCATTCATTTAGCCTACGATGGATTAGAGTTAACTTTAGACTAATGCATCTCAATTATCATTTTCTGAAATACCTCTGCCCTGAACTTGAGCAGGAATTGAAAGGAATGTCCATTATCTCCTGCTTTTCACAAAGCAAAGATGAATTGGTGATAGAAACTGAATTAGGTGAAAATCATCGGTACATCCGGGCGCACTTTTTACCACCTCAGATTTATTTTGCTTTTCCTGAAGATTATAAAAGAGCTAAAAGGAATTCGGTAGACCTTTTTCCAGAGTTAATAGGAGAAAAGATCAGTTCCTGTAAAGTATTAAGCTATGAAAGGGCTTTTAGATTGGAATTGGAGTCTGGAGGCACTTTGTTGTTTAAACTGCATGGAAATCGAAGTAATGTGCTTCATTATCAATCTGGAAATAAGCTACCCATTCGGGTTTTCAGAAATGAATTTGTAGAAGATAAAAGTCTATACTGGCCCGATTTAGAAAAACCCTTGGATTTAAGTCAAGAACAATTTTTCAGGCTTGAAGGCAATGCTTCCCAGTTTTTGCCAACTCTCGGGAAGATTCCTCGGGAATGGTTGAAAGAGCGGGGATACATACAGGCAACGATAAATCAAAAGTGGGCACTCATGCAGGAGTTGTTGGACATGATCGACAGCCCGCTTTTTTCCTTGGCTCAAAAAGAGGAGGAAGTTTATTTGACCTTGCTTCCTGATTCCAATATCCAAAAAACCTTCGCCAACCCCGTAGATGCATTGAATGAGCTTTTTTATAAAGCCATGGTCGTGGGCTCTTTTGAAAAAGAAAAGAGGGCTTTGCTGAAGAAATATGGGGACGAACTCAAGAAAACTGAAAGCTATATCAAAAAATCTCAAGAGAAGCTGGAGGCATTGATTCAAGCCGCCCCTCCTTCTCAATTAGCTGATGTAATAATGGCTCATATTCATGAGTTTAAGTCAGGTCAATTAACCTATCACTTTACCAATTTTTATTCAGGAGAAGAAGTCGAAGTAAAGCTAAAACCCAATCAGAAACTTCAAGATTATGCTGAAAACCTTTACAGAAAAAGTAAAAATAGGCAGCTTGAATTAGACCAGATTGAACAGGCTATCGCTTCTAAAAAAGTAAAAAAGGAGGAATTGGAAACCAAGCTCTTTGAGTTGGAAAGCCTGGATGGTTATAGAGATTTAAAGGATTTTAAAAAATCACATAAAGAAGATAAGTCGCTCCAAAAGGATAGTGTCAGTCTTCCTTTTAGGCAATTCGAATATGCCGGTTTCCCTATCTGGGTGGGTAAATCTGCCAAGGATAATGATGAGATGCTGAGAAACTATATTCACAAAGATGATTTATGGTTGCATGCAAGGCAGGTTCCGGGATCTCACGTTGTCATCAGAACAAAGGGCAAGGAGAAAGTCCCCAATCAAGTGCTTGAAAAAGCGGCTTCTTTGGCAGCTTATTATTCAAAATACAAAACTGAAAGCTTGGCTCCAGTGATTTACACTGAAGCAAAGTTTGTAAGAAAGGTGAAAGGTCTTGCTCCAGGTGCAGTCATGGTAGATAGAGAATCGGTGATAATGGTAGCACCTGAAGGCCCTTCAGAGGAGCTCTCTACCTAATACCCAAAGGAGGATCAGGAGCTCTTAGAGAGAGCTTTTTAAATCCTTTGACTAGAACAAAAGTTCCGGCGATACCTGTGGCTCCTCCCACATATAGGAGTGACTTTCCCAAATCAGGATTAGACCCTAATAATTGACCACCAATAATGGTGATTGTATATCCCATGGTGGCTACAAAAATCCCGGTTTTCAGTTGGCTTTGAGCTTGATGTAAATTTAGTTTCACTTCATAGACTTCTTGATCCAAAGCAAGAATAGTTCTTTTCAAAGAATCATAGGCTGGATGTTCTATTACCTGACTATGGGCTAGATTCGAAATCAAAAGAGTTGCGATAAATAGAAAAAATATTTTTGTCAACATGTTATTGATTGATCCAATTTTTAAACTCACTCACCCTTTCTCTTGCCACAACTATAGCAGCCTCACTTCGGGCATTTAAAGATAAAACAAGCCTACCATTCAGATAAGGTTTGATCTCCATCAGGCCATCGAGATTGATTATAATGGATCGATTGACTCTATAAAATTGCTGAGGATCCAATAAATCATCCTGAAGTTCTTGCAAGCTGTGATCTATCATATATCGGGAAGAAGAGCCTATTTCTACGACATAGGTAATCCCTTCTTCCGAATAGAAATAAGCTATTTTGTCGCTGGAAATAAAACTGAATTTATTCCCAACTTTTATCAAAAATCTTTTTTTGTAAGATTTTGAATTATAGTGACTTATTAATCTATCTATCAATCTTGAGTTTAAGTTTAAACCCGAATTTGAAATACAGAGTTTTTCAGCTTTTTGACAAGCTTGAACCAACCTGTTTTCGTCAATAGGCTTAAGTACATAGTCTATACAATTATGGTCAAAAGACTGCAGTGCATATTGATCATAGGCTGTGATAAACACGACCGGATGAGCAATTTCTCTCCCTTCGAAAGCTTTAAAACTCAAGCCATCAGCAAGGTGGATATCGCAAAGAATAATATCAAAAGCATCAGGACTTTTTAACTCTTCCCGAAGTTCCTTGATACTTTGTACAGCAGAATAAATAGTCCAGGATGGAAAATGATGCTCAATGATCGATTTGATTCTGTCTTGAGCTAAAGGTTCGTCTTCGACTAAAAGTATCCTCATGGGTCTCTAACAATGGTAAAACTACTTCAAACCAGTCTTTCTGATCGGTAATCCTAATGGACTGATTTAAAAACCTATATCTATCGGAAATGTTTTTGAGGCCAATTCCCGTAGAATCCTCCACGGCTTCTTTCAATTGCTTCATATTTCCAACACTGATACTTTGATCATCCGCAGAAATCTGAACAATCAATGGCTCCTTTTTCGTGAAATAATTATGCTTAACCACATTTTCTACCAGCAATTGGAGTACGGCTGGTGGAATCAATTTGTTTTTTGCTTTTTCAGAAATTGAAAAATTAAAGCTGAGTGAATCCTGAAATCGAATTTGCAAAAGCTCTATATAGTCCTCCAGAAAGACTAATTCATCTTTTAAATTAACTAGTTCTGATACCTTGTTTTGAAGAATGTATCGATAGGTAGCACTCAATTTTTGAAGGTATTGATCTGCTTTCCCCACGTCCTGATGGATCAAAACTGAAAGGGCACTGAGATTATTAAAGAAAAAATGAGGATTTAACTGTGAATTGAGGGATTCTAATTTGGCTTCAGTAGACAGCAATCTTAACTTATCTGCTTCTAACTTTTTCTCTGTAAATTTTTTAAAGAAAAAATAAATTGCATTGACACAATTTAGGAAGAGGTTAATTCTAAATAAAAAACCGAGAGTCAACAGAAAATTCGGTAGCGAGTTTACAAAAGGCCCTCCAAATAAAAAAGAGGTAGTTTGTACTGAAAGTGCCGCTAATCCAGCTACCAAAACAAAACTTCCCAAAAATTGAGCTAATAACGGATGAAAATTTTTGAATGAATAAGAAAAAAAGCTCTCTAAACTCCAATTAATCAACCAAACAGCGTAACAAAGTACCAGGATAAGTGAAAATAATTGGGCCTCTGGCAATGCAGCCTGATACAATCTATCACCATCAAGAATAAGGATATTCAAGAAAGAATAAACCCCTAATAATCCTGGAAAGATAAATTTAAATCGATGGCTGAACATATCGGTTTTTGACTTTCATCACGGTTGGTAAATGTACAGAAACCTACGATGGAAAAACAAGGGGCAGATGTACCTGCCCCTTAATTGTGGTATTTAGTTGATTGTCAGATTAAAGGGTTGGCAATAATACCCCGTCGATTACGTGAACAACACCGTTTTCTATTGCCACATCAGCTGCTACAACATTGTAAGTTTGTCCATTGGTATCAGTGACGGTTACTTGATTTCCAGATCGAGTTACCATTAGATCTTCTCCGGCTAGAGTTGTTACCATTTGAGTTCCCTCAGCTAGATCAAATGAGAAAGCCGTTGTTGGTACAACATGAAATCCTAATACTTTTTGAACAGCTTCAAGCCCTAGATTGGAGATCATTTCTTGAAGAGAAGAAAAACCCAAAGCATTCAATAGATTCACAAAGGCCTGATTGGTAGGGGCAAAAACTGTAATTTCATCCGCATCCAATAATGTCTGTCCCAAATTAGCGGCTGTAACAGCGTCCAACAAAACAGAAAGGTTAGCGGCTGTTGCTGCTTCCACAACATTTGGAAGATTATATTCCGGCAACAAAACCCCGTCAATGACATGCACCACTCCATTAGAAATAGCGACGTCAGCAGTCACTACATTAGCTGTATTACCTAATGCATCCGTCACAGTCACTCCAGAGCCTCCAGCGGTAACCGTGAGCTCCTGCCCTGCTAGAGTGGTAAAAGTATTACTTGCGTTCAAATCAGTGGAAAAAGCTACCGCAGGCACAACATGAAAACCAAGCACAGTTTGAAGGTTTTCTACGCCTCCTATTTTTGTCACCAACTGAGAAAGATTAGCAGCGCCGAATGCTTGTAAAGCTGCCCCAAAAGCATCATTGGTAGGCGCAAATACTGTAATTGCATCAGCTCCAAGCAATGCTCCTCCCAGATCTGCTGCAGTCACTGCATCAATCAAGGTAGTCAATCCTGCAGCAGTTGCAGCCTCTACTACATTTGGAAGCATCAAATCTGGTAGTAGTACTCCGTCTACAACATGAACTACTCCATTAGCAATTTCTATATCAGCAGCAACCACGTTTACTGTTCTGCCCAATCTATCGGTTACAGTAACTGAACCTCCAGAAACTTCAACCAATAAGTCCTGTCCAGCAACTGTCGTGAATGTATTGCTTGCTTGCAAATCTCCTGAGAAAGCAACTGCTGGGACAACATGGAATCCTAAAACCTTTTCAAGATTGGCCACTCCCCCTAGTTTGATCACTAGTGCATTCAAATCTGCTGCGCCAAAAACTTCCAACGCTGCGGCAAAAGCCTCATTTGTTGGTGCGAAAACAGTTATTTCTCCAGCTGAAAGCAAAGTATTACCTAACCCATCCACGGCATTTACAGCGCTTAAAAGGGTATTTAATCCAAATTCATTAGCTACCTCAACCAAGTTTGGCTTTGGTAATTCAATGGATGGAAGCAACACTCTATCAATGATGTGCATAACACCATTTTGAAACTGCAAGTCAGTTTCTAATACATTGGCAGTATTTCCTTGGGCATCCACTACAGTTATTCCGCCTATACTTCTGGTGACAGTTAATTGCTGCCCTGCCAAAGTGGTCACAGTACTTGTCCCAGAAAGAGAAGATGATAAAATTCTGGATGGCACAACATGGAAGCCTAAAACAGTCTGGAGATTTGTAGCTCCTCCTAATTTAGCAACCAAGTCATTTAAATCACTTGCGCCGAAGGCATCCAAAGCAGCTGCAAAAGCTTCGTTGGTCGGAGCAAAAACAGTAATAGAAGACTGGCTTTGTAAAGTTGACTCCAAGCCTGGTACAGCCTGAACAGCAGCGACCAGCGTAGTCAGACCCTCATTTTGGGCCACAGACACAACAGTTCTTCCTTCTATTGGATCTGCGTCGACAATTTCCTGACAGGAAAACATCGAAAAAAGCGCAGTCCCGATGAACAGGTACTTAAATAATTTTGTCATAGCATTAAATTGGTTAGTTTGCTATCAAAACTTTTAAGTAGAAATTAGGATACGAGTTTTACTCTGACCTGTATCAAAAGAAGCTTGAACTGTTCTACTTTTTCTTTGAACTGTAATCCTAAAAACAAAAAATCCCCAACAGAATAACTATTGAGGATTTTAAAGTTTTAAACCTTAGAAGAATCAGGTTACCTGATGAATCTTAAGCATGTTTGTTCTGCCTTTCGCTTTCAAAGGCATACTTGCCGTGTTGATAATAATATCACCTGCACTGACATGATCATCCCTTTTCAGGGTTTTCTCAATATCCTCAAAAGTAGCATCTGTTGAAACCTGGTTT
>TARA_R100000365_G_C2748356_1_pt1 | contig 11504 bp, 10 predicted proteins | sample TARA_R100000365 | Tara Oceans TARA_R100000365 (sample SAMEA2620668) | marine metagenome | biome: marine biome (ENVO:00000447); feature: mesopelagic zone (ENVO:00000213); material: "saline water (ENVO:00002010), including plankton (ENVO:xxxxxxxx)" | depth 1000 m | reverse complement strand
TCGGTCACCGGTGATGCGATGACCGGCCCCGCCGTGGGTGGTGCGGTGGGTCAGGCCGCGTCGGCCGGCTCGTCCTCGACGGTCGGCTCATCGTCGCTGTCGTCGCTTGCGGCGTCGGCGTCGTCCGTCTCGCTGGGCGACTCCTCGGACACCTCGACCTCCTCGGCCTCGGCAGGGTTGTCGAGCGGGGCCTCCTCCTCCGGCTCCGGGTCGGGGCTGGTGGTGTCGGTCTCGTCCGCGCTCGTGTCCTCGCCGTTGACCTCCTCGCCGGTCTCCTCCTCGGTGGAGGCGTCCGCGTCGGCGGGGGTGTCGGCGTCGTTGGTGGTGTCCTCGGCTCGGTGGGCGCTGTCGGGGTCGGTGATGAGGGTTTCGACGTCGGAGAGGGTGTATCCCCAGGCGGCGAGTTGGTCGAGGTACGCGCGGGTCGCCTGGTCGGGGTTGCGCCAGCTGTTCTTGTTGGTTGCCGCTTCCAGAGCGCCGAGTGCGACGGCGAGCAGGGCGTGTCCTGCCTTGGTCGGGGTGGCCTGGGTCATCGCGGCGATGGGGTGCGGCTGTCCGTAGTGGCGCTGGCCGTCGAGGCTGAGGAGGGTCGCTGCCATGTCGTGCCCGTCGCTTGCGGCGCGCGCGACCTCGTGCCGGTTGTCTGCGATCACGGTTGCCGCGAATGCAAGTGCCTGGGAGGGCAGGCGTTTGCGTCCGAGCAACTTGGTCACCCATGCGCGGCGCACCTTTTCCGCGCTGACCCATGCCTTGTTGTTGGCGACGACGCGGCGGCGTTCGGCCTTCTCCTCCTCGGTCATCGACCCGGATCGGGTGTTGGGCTGGTTGTGTCGGATGGAGGTCAGGCCGTGCTCGCGCCAGTTCACGACGACGTGAGCGATGTCGATGCTCCCCCACCGCTCCCCGATAGCGATGGCGTGCCCGTCTTTGCCTGCGTAGTTCTCTTCGGTGACGCGCTCGCCGTCGGCGGTGAGCAGGTCGTGGAGGAAAGCCACGTCCTCGTCGCCCCATGCCGGGTAGTCCATGACGGTGTATCCGTCTGCTTCGTACTGGGCGCGCAGGGCCGCGATTTCTTCCTTGGTGGCCTTGTCGTCCAGGTGCCGCTGGGCGTAGTGGTCGAACGATTCCGGGTCGTGTGCGGCGATGCTGGTGAGTTCGGCCAGCGCGTCGGGGTCGTCCTCGAACTCTGTGAGGATGAGTGCTTGGTCGAGGGTGAGGGCGTGCTGGGTGACGGCGGTCTTGGCGATGTCGCTTTCGGCGACGGCGAGGCCGGTCTTGACGGTGGTGCGCTTGGTGCCGGTCTGTTTGGCGATGGCGGTGACGCTCATCCCGTCCAGCGCCAACTGCCGCCATGCCTCGGCCCGGTCGGTGTCGGTGAGTCCTGCGCGGTGTTCGTTGGTGATGTACTGCTGGATGATGCGGATGCGCTTCTCGTCGGAGGCGTCCACGACGTAGACGGGAACGTCCTCGGCGTCGGCCTCGCGGGCGGCGAGGGTGCGGCGCTGTCCGTCGCGGACGATGATGTTCCCGTTCTGGTCGGGGTGGGCGAGGATGGGCACGATCACGCCGTGGAGCTTGATCGAGTTGACGAATGCCCGGTCGAGGTCGACCTGTGAACGGATGTTGTCCTCCACGACGAGGGTGTGGGGGCTGATCCGGCGAACTTCCGGCCCCTGCACGGCCTCCTCGGCGGGGGTGAGGTCTGCGGCCTGGGTCGGGGTGGTGTCGATGATGGTCATGGCTTTCGGTTCCTTTCCTGAATCCCGGAGGGCGGTCACACCGGGTGGTGTGGCTGTTCCCTCCGTGCCATTGCCTTTCGGCACATGCCGAGAAAAGGGGCCAGGAATGAATGCGCAAGGCCGAAGAGTCAAAAAATCTCCTCCCGACACCAGGGGAAGGAGATCGACTATCGGGGAGAGTTTTTGCGTGCCTTGCGCAGAAGGGAATGGTCCCGCACAATCAAGCAGCCGAAAGGCAATCCGCAGGATTGCCCAACCAGTGCTGCCACCGCGTCAGCGGTGACCGCCTGACTATCCGTGCAGAAGCGGCGGCAGCGGCAGCCCGCAACTCGGGGAATGAAATCTGCGCGCGACGGCGACCAGGATGGGCCGTGCACGGTGGCAAGTAGGCGTGATGGCCCATGGCCCACGGAGCCAGCGGTGCGTTCTCGAGGACCTGTCCGGCACACCTGCGCTGGCGGCTAGGGAGTGACGCGCACGCGTGGCTACCTCCGGCACGGACTTGTGGGGTGTGACGCGCGCACCTGTCCTCACGAATAGCCGATCCGAGCGTGGTCGGTGCGGACGTGAAGGCGGTGGTCTGGGTGGCCCGAATGAGACGTTCCCCGGCCGAAGTACAGGCGGCGCGTGAAACCAAGCTCGACGAGATGGCGGAGAAGCTCGAGACTGCCGTCGCGGGGCTGACGACGGGTGAGGATTGGAAGCGGGCAATCGAGTTCGCAGCCCGGTTCAGATCGCGGAGTTTTCGGAACACCCTGCTGATCTACGCCCAGCATGCTGACGCATACGAGCAGGGGCGAGTGTCGACGCCGGTGCCGACGTACGTAGCGGGGTTCAACCAGTGGAAGCAACTTGACCGGTCGGTGGACAAGGGCCAGTCCGGGTACATGATCTACGCCCCGGTGATGGGGCGGTTCGCGTCGAAAGATCCTTCCGATCCGATGTCGTGGCGCCGATTGCAGGCTCGGGAGAAGCCTGCCGCGGGCGAGGTGGTGCGTTCGAAGATCGTCAACGTGAAGCCTGCGTACGTGTGGGATGTGACGCAGACCAGCGGGTCGGAGATCCCGGAGCGGCCAATGCCGCGGCTGCTGGAGGGAGAGGCGCCGGCTGGGCTGTGGGCGGGGCTCGCCGCGCAGGTCGCGACGGAGGGATTCGAGTTGCAGGACGCGGCGGATGCGTCTTCCATCTGGGGAGCGAATGGCGTGACGATCTACGACACGAAGGTTGTCGCGGTTCGCGCGGACATGGACGATGCAGCGCGGGTGAAGACGCTGGCGCACGAACTCGGGCACGTCCGTATGCACGATCCGGTTGAGGCCGTCACCCATCATCGCGGCATCCGAGAGGTGGAGGCGGAGTCGGTCGCGATGATGATCGGCGCGGCATACGGCATGGACACCAGCGACTACACGATTCCCTACGTCGCGACGTGGGCGCAGTCGGTGGCGGACAAGGAACCGGTGGACGTGGTGCGCGAGACCGGCGAGCGGGTGCGTCGCGTGGCATTGGATATCCTCGACAAGTTGCCGGATGCGGGCATCGGCGACGGTTACCCACCAGGGCTTGACCGCTCCGGCCCTGGCGCTGAACGCAAGACGTCGCAGGCCCGGACAGTCGAGTTGGGCGGGGCGGCACCCGTTCGATCGACGACGAGCATTGACGTGTCGGTTCCAGCGCTGTGACGACGTCAACGAGCACGTCCGTGGAACGGCGGATGGGCGCATGGGTGGTGGGCGCGTCCATCATCGGCACGGTGCTGCTGGGAGTGGGAGCGTTCTGGCTATCGTTCACCGCGCTCGCGGACCTCGCGTCCCGCGCGGGCACCGCGGTGGGGCTCGCGTGGGTATGGCCGTTGATCGTGGACGGGGTAATCGTCATCGCGACGATGTCGGTGGTCGCTTTGTCGCCGTATGGGCGGGCGGCGACCCGGTATCCATGGCTGCTGTTGGGCGGGGCGGCGCTAGTGTCGATCACGGCGAATATCACGCACGCGCTGGTCGCCGCCGACGAAACCGTGCCCGGCATAGTGGCGGCGCTCGTGGCATCGGTGCCACCGATCGTACTGCTTGCGGCCACGCACTTGACTGTGGAGCTGGGCCGCTACCGCCGCGCCATGCCGACCGTCGGTGAGGATGCCGATGTCGACCCGGCCACGACCCTGGTGCAGGAAGGAAGGTCCGAGCGTATGCCGGTTCAAGCGTTGATGTCCGGAACAGTGAGGACAGCAGTCGCGGCAGAGAACACGCACGCGGCATCATCTACGCCGAGCCGGGCCCGCGCGGATATGGGCAGGCCTGAAGACGCGATCCGATTGAGCATGCAGGGTCTGTCGAACAGACAGATCGCGCTTGAGCTCGGTGTCCATCCGACGACCGTCGGACGGTGGATGAAATCAGTCGCGAAGCGGTCCGAAACCACCGCGGAGAAGGAGGAATCATGAACACCGGTGACGACGAGCGGTACATCCCACTGGAGCGCGATGGCAGGGACACGGTAGTGACTGTGGCGTCGGAACGAAAGGCGGAGGCGGAGCATGTGGAGACGGCGCAAATGGATTCGGACGCGCTGGCTCGCTTGTCGGACCCGGCGTTGGCGGCGCGTCGGGAGCGCATCGCCGCCCAGGTGAAGGACCGGTCGCGGCTGACGTGGATGCCCGCATCGGAACTGATGCGACACAGCAGCCAACGTGTCGCGGACGCGATCAGTCACGGGCAGGAGAGACTGCACCGGGCTGCGCGGGACGCCACGGTAGCCGGTACAAGGAAGGTGGCGCAGGCCGTCGGCGAGCGGGTACGAGGGCTGGGCACGCCGCGCCCCGTCATCGGGCGACCGCAGCAGAGCGAACCTGTGGTGACTCGTCAGGGCATCTGAGCGGCATCGCTTTGGAGACCGAGCCTTGTGCGCTGGGCAGCGAAGAGCCGGTCGGTAGTGTGCGCTTAAACGCGATGAATGGAACCGTGGTCGCCCGCGCAGCCACGCTCATCGCCGTCGATGTCGCCGACAACAAGCTCGAGAAGGCCAAGCTATTCTGGGCCACACACACCATCAATTCGACCACCACCGATCCGGCCGCCGAGGTGCAGCGGATCACTGAACGCGGTGCGGTTGGCGCGTTCGATCCCGTCGGAATCCCCGCCGTCACCCAGGAGGTCGTAGGCATAGCTCGCCCGGGCGAAGGCCTATGCTGGGCCGCCCTCCTGGACCCCACCGCTACAGTGCCGATGCAGAGGATCGGCCTCATCGGCAAACAAATGTGCATCCCGGGGCGTCGACATGGGCTCTACAACGCCCAAGCACGACATCCCGCTTCACGCAAACCTGTACCTGCAGGGCCGCTTCCGACTCGACGAGCCCATCTCGAAGGAAATCGCTGTGGATGAAATCGACGCCGGTTGCGACGCACTGCAGGACCCCGCGGTCACCCGCGTGGTGATCACAGGCGAACTCGGCTGAGATCCATTCCTCAAAAGACGTGCAATGACGACCGACTAATGAGAATTAGCACACCCACCCAATGGCCCGCCGCCGTGTTCGGCTAATGTCAAGCGGTCAACGATCGCCGGGAAGGTGGCGGAGGTGTCCGATGGCTTCGTCGAGAAGATCTGCGACATGATCATCGAACAGCACATAGTGAATGTGCCGTCCGTCACGATCGCCGCGGACCACGCTGAGATTCCGGAGAAGCCGTAGGTGGTTGGAGAGCGTCGTCTGTCCGATGCCGAGCTGCATGCCGAGATCGGTCACCGTGCTGGGATGGATGCGCAGCACACTCAGGATGCGGAGCCGGACTGGTGATGCCAGCGCCCGCATGATCTCAGCTAGCCGCACGGCATCCCCCGCTGACAGCGGAGCGGACGCTGGTTCCACCGAACTGCTCATAGGCGAGTTCCTCTCTCATGAGCACGATTATCATTCACATACATCATAGTATCATGTTCTTGTGATGTATTGTTGAGGTATGACTACCTCGACTGCCACGAAATCTCCTGCCGTCATAGAGGAGCACGCGCACGGCTCCGCCCGATGGGAGCTGTGGTTCGCCATCGTGGCGGGCATCACCTACGCCGCGGGGATGATCGCAGAGTATGCGGTCGGCTTGCCGCTGATGGGTCTGCCCTTGGTCCTGTTCATCGCCACTTACTTCTTCGGTGGCTTCTTCACTGTCCGCACGGCGGTCGCATCGACATTGCGGGGCAAGTTCGAGGTCGACTTCCTCATGATCGTCGCCGCAATCGGCGCCGCCCTGATCGGGAAGTGGGCGGAGGGCGCAGTGCTGCTGTTCCTCTTCAGCCTCGGCCACGCTCTCGAGGAATACGCGATGAGCCGCGCCAGCAAGTCGATCGAAGCGCTGGCTGAGCTCGCACCACGGACCGCCCTGGTACGCCGCGGGGACGACGATCCCGTCGAGGTTCCGGTGGAGCAGATCGTGGTGGGTGATGTCGTGATGGTGCGCCCGAACTCGAGGATCCCGTCGGACGGGTTCGTGATCGCCGGGATCTCGGCCGTCGACCAGTCGGCGGTCACCGGTGAGTCGATGCCCATCGAGAAGGAGCCGGTCGCGGATCGCGAGCGGGCGATGCGCACCGTCGATACCCTTCCGGCCTCGAATCGCGTGTTCGCCGGCACGGTGAACGGCTCCGGGGTGCTCGAGGTCGTGGTGTCGGCGACAGCCGCGGACTCGACGCTGAGCAAAGTCGTCGAGCTGGTCCGCACGGCCGACCAGGCTGCGTCACCGACGCAGCAGTTCATCAACCGTTTCCAGCGGTGGTACGTGCCCGCGGTGATCCTCGGCGTGGCCGCCACCCTGGTGGTCGCGATGTCCGTGTTCTCGCAGCCGTTCACGGATGCCTTCTATCTCGCAATGACTGTCCTCGTGGCCGCGAGCCCGTGCGCACTGGCCATCGCGACGCCGGCGGCCGTTCTCGCTGGAGTCGCCCGAGCGGCCCGCGCCGGCGTGCTGGTCAAGGGCGGTGCTCCGCTGGAGACCCTGGGGCGCGTCAGGGCGATGGCCTTCGACAAGACCGGTACCCTCACCTGGGGCAACCCGCAGGTGACGTCGGTCACTCCCGTGGACGGCGTGGACGGGAGCCTCCTCGTCCCCATCCTGGTCGCCGTGGAGTCTCTCAGCGATCACCCGCTCGCAGCAGCGATCGTCCGCGACCTCGCAGGTCAGGTGTCCGAGGCGGAGCGCGTCGAGGCGTCGGACCTCAACGCCGTCGTCGGCCGCGGTGTACGTGCCACGGTCGACGGAGAGATCGTCGAGGTCGGCAACCTGCGGATGTTCGACGAGCAGGGCCTCACCCTCCCCTCGTCAGTCGAGATCGCTTACACGGAGGCGCGCGACTCCGGCCAGACGTTGATGATCGTCCGACGCGGTGATCGGTTCCTGGGAGTCGTCGGCGTGATGGACACCTCTCGCGCCGAGTCCGCGCAGGTGCTCCGCGTGTTGCGAAGCGCGAACGTCGGCCAGCTCGTGATGATCTCCGGCGACAACCAGCGCGTCGCGGATGCCGTCGGCCGCGAGGTCGGCGTCGACACCGCAATCGGTGAGCTGCTGCCGGAGGACAAGGTTGCGCACATCACTCGTCTTGCCGAGACGCATCGCCCCATCGCGATGGTCGGGGACGGCGTGAATGACGCGCCCGCGATGGCTCGCGCGGACATCGGCATCGCGATGGGGGCTGCCGGTTCCACCGTCGCACTGGAGACCTGTGACATCGCTCTCATGAGCGACGACCTGGGACGCGTCCCGTTCGCCGTGCGTCTGAGCCGCGCGACCAGCCGGATCATCCGTCAGAACCTCATCGCGAGCCTCGCGATCGTCGTCCTCCTGGTGATCGCCACCTTCATCGGGCTGAACATCGGTGCCGTGGTGCTCATCCACGAGGGCTCGACACTCATCGTCGTGGCCAACGCTCTTCGCCTCCTGGGCTTCGAGCGTGGCAAAGAGCACGCTGGTATCGACCACGAAGACCGCCCCTCCCACTGAGGCCGCGGGCGTCTGGCGGCCTAGGGCAGGATCGGGGATCAGCGGCCCGGTGGATCCGCTTCGGGCTTGCGTCCGATCCGTGCTGCGTAGCGTCGCAACCAGACGGACAGGATCATCAGGCCAGCGGCGCCGAGCAGGATGCTCCCTCCGATGATCGCCGCCAGCACTCCCCCGGTCGACGGATCCTCTGACCCGCCGGCAATCCTGTCCGTCGTGGCTGTCGGATCGGTGTGCGGCTCGATGCTCGCCACGGGCGGGTCGGCAGCGAGGGTCTCGGCCACGATCTCGGTCGCTGCGACGGGCGGAGGTGAAACCGAGACCTCCTGGGCGGCTACGGCGGGCAGGCATCCCGACCCCCATACTGACGCCACCAGGACGACACCGCCGAGGATGTGCCGGAACGCCGAAGACGGATTCATGAGAGAGAGCCCGCCTTACCTACCGGTCAAGATGAGCCACAGCAGCAGCGCATTCAGCACGACGAGGAAGGCCGATGCCGCGATCCCGGCCGCCGTCGTGATTCCGTGATTGCGGAATCTGCCGAGCAATCCCCTGTTCGCAGTCAGGACGACGAGGGGAATCAACGCGAACGGGATGCCGAAGGACAGCACGACCTGGCTCAGAACCAGCGCGAGTGTCGGATCGACGCCGAAGGCGAGGATCGCGAGAGCTGGGATGAGCGTGACCAGTCGCCGGGTGAGCAGCGGGACTCGGACGAGGAGGAGGCCACGCATGATCTCCGCGCCCGCATACGCTCCGACCGATGTGCTCGCCAGCCCGCTGGCGAGCAGGCCGACCGCGAAGAGCGTCGCGACGGCCGGGCCGATGCCGTCGTGAAGGGCGGCGTATGCGCCCTCGAGCGTGTCGGTTCCGCTCACACCTGCAAGGTTGGCCGCTGCCAGCAACAGGATGCAGAGGTTCACCGTGCCGGCGATCAGCATCGCGATCGTGACATCCCATCGGGTGGCGCGTAGCAGTCGAGAGGTCGAGATCCCGCGGAGGTTCTCCAGGGGCACCCCCCGTGACACCGTCGCGGCCGCTTTCGCTCCGTTCTGCGCCGAGACTGCAGTGAAGCGGTCTCGCGATAGCGCACTGTGAGCATAGATCGCGTGGGGCATGATCGTCGCCCCGAGGATCGATGCAGCCAGCAGGACTGAATCCGTGCCGTCGAACCGGATCATGAGACCGCTGGCCACTCCGGCGCCGTCGGGGGGTGCCACGAAGACTCCGTAGCCGAAACCGATCGCGATCACCGCAACGAGTCCCATGATGACGAACTCGAATGGCTTGGCGCCACCGCGCGACTGCACGATCAGCAGTGTCATCGACACCGCCCCTGTGATGAGACCTCCCCAGAGCAGTGGCACGCCGAAGAGCAGGTAGAGGGCGACGGCGCCGCCGATCACCTCGGCGATATCGGTAGCCATCGCGACGAGCTCCGCCTGCAGCCAGTACGCGCGCCGCCCCCACGGACTCCGGATTCTGTGGCCCAGCGCTTCTGGAAGGCTCTGACCGGTAACGACACCGAGCTTGGCCGAGAGGTACTGGATCAGCCACGCCATGACGTTGCCCAGGACGACGACCCATACGAGCAGGTAGCCGTATCGGGCGCCCGCGGTCATGTTGCTCGCGACGTTCCCAGGGTCGAGGTAGGCGACCCCTGCGACGAGTGCCGGCCCGATCAGCCATGCCAAGCGACGAGGCGACCGGCGGATCGTCGCCTCGTCAGCAACACGCCCAACAAGGGCATTTTTCGGCACACCGAAATCATACGTCGGCGGGGGCCGAGGAGGAGGGGAAAGCTAGTCGCCGATGGCCCGGTCGAGGGCGTCGGTAAGGTCGCTGAGCTGGGTCAGCTCGAGCCTCTCCCCGTCGAGGAAGAACGTCGGCGTGCCGGAGACGCCCATCGACTGGCCGTCGACCGAGTCCTCCTCGATCCGCTCCCTGGTGGCCGGGTCCGCGACGGCCGCGTCGTATGCGGCCATGTCGAGCCCCATCCCCTCGGCGAACGTTCGGAACAGGTCGGAGTGGTCGACCTGTTGGTCACCCCATCCCGACTGGCTCTGGAACATCATGTCGTACATCTCCTCAGCCTGGCCCTGCTGCGCCGCCGCCTCGACGGCGAGGGCAGCGTTCATCGAGTTCACATGGCTGGGGATCGGGAAGTATCGGAACGCATAGTTGATCTTTCCGTCGTACTGCTCCCGCACCTGCTCGATTGCGGGGTACACGGCTCCACAGGCTTCGCACTCGAAATCGAGGAATTCCACCAGTGTCGGCGCATCCGGGCCGGCCTGGTCCAGGACGTGCGTGTTGTTCCGGGTGCCCGGCAGCGCACCTTCGGCTCCGGCCGGGTCAGGGGCCTGCGGGCGGGTAGCGATCACGTAGATGGTCGCGGCGATCACGAGCACGAGCACCACGATGATCGAGATCATCGTGGCCCTCAGCGGAGTGCTCATGCGCTTCTTCGGCGGCGGGGTCGGGGCAGAACGGGGCTTCGTCCGGGTGCTCATCAGCGGGGGTGTCCTTCGGGCGAGAGGGTGGGCGGTCAGGGTTGTTCGTCCAGGCCATCCCGGATCACGAAGGAGAGGATGGATGCCGCTTTCAGGTGGCCGGTAGTGCAGCTGGCAACGAGGCCGCCTCGGTGCGATCTATGCATGCGTGAGCGCCGGCTGCAGTTCGGCCGGCTGCTGCAGTCGGGTCGATGCGGGGCGCCGGGCGGCGCTGACGCCGTTGAGGATCACAACTACCTCGGCGACCTCGTGGACGAGCACCACCCCGGCAAGTCCCAGGATGCCGAAGAGGGCGAGGGGGAACAGCACGACGATGATCGCCAGCGCGAGGCCGATGTTGACGGTCATGATGCGGCGTCCGCGGCGGGCGTGGGCGAGGGCGCCGGGGATGAGTCGGAGGTCATTGCCGGTGAAGGCGATGTCGGCGGACTCGATCGCGGCCGCCGATCCCTTCACGCCCATCGCGATCCCCACCGTGGCGGTCGCCAGGGCCGGGGCGTCGTTGATGCCGTCGCCGACCATCGCGGTGGGGCCTTCGGCGACGAGCGCGGCGATGGCGTCGGCCTTGTCCTTCGGGAGCTGCTCGGCGCGCACGTCTGTGACACCGGCCTGTGCGGCGAGGGCGCGGGCGGTGCGCTCGTTGTCGCCGGTGAGCATGACGGTGCGGATGCCCTGTGCGTTCAGCATCCGGATGGTCTCGGCCGCTTCCGGCCGCAGCTCGTCGCGGACGCCGATGAGTCCGGCGATCTGGCCGTCGGCTTCGACCACGACGACGGTCATCCCTGCGCCGGCCATGTCGTCGGCCCTGCTCTGCAGCGGGCCGGGGTTCAGCCAGCGCACGTTGCCGACCCGCAGGCGCGTGGCGCCGACACGGCCGATGATGCCGTGGCCGGCTTCCTCGACGACGTCCTCGCCTGGGGCGGTGCCGGGTGAGGCGGCGGTGATCGCCGCGGCGAGCGGGTGGGTGCTGGTCGCTTCGAGGGCTGCGGCGAGGGCGAGCACGTCTTCGCGCGTGCGGCCGGCGGCGGCTTCGATCTCGACGACCTGGGGCTCGTTGCGGGTGAGGGTGCCGGTCTTGTCGAGCGCGACGGTGCGGATCGTGCCGAACTGCTCGAAAGCTTCGCCGGACTTGATCACGACGCCGAACTTCGACGCCGACCCGATCGCGCTGATCACCGTCACGGGCACGGCGATGGCCAGCGCGCAGGGCGAGGCGGCGACGAGCACCACCAGGGCCCGCTCGATCCACAGGCCGGGGTCGCC
>TARA_R100000365_G_scaffold3335_2_pt1 | contig 11629 bp, 12 predicted proteins | sample TARA_R100000365 | Tara Oceans TARA_R100000365 (sample SAMEA2620668) | marine metagenome | biome: marine biome (ENVO:00000447); feature: mesopelagic zone (ENVO:00000213); material: "saline water (ENVO:00002010), including plankton (ENVO:xxxxxxxx)" | depth 1000 m | reverse complement strand
CAGCATGCTGAATTTACCTTTCCCAGCAAGGGCTAATTGACATAATGCACCTGTACTTAGTTCAGCTGCTCCAGCCAAGGCTGCAAAATAAATGGATCGAAAAGGATTCTGACTTCTCCAGAAAAAAGGAATAGTAACTTCACATTTTTCAACTGTCAATGTCTTGATTTTTAATCTCCAAAAAACAGCTGAAGGCAGTTTGACCAACATTGCAAACCAAAAGATGATCGGGTTGGTCATTTTTCTTTGGTATTCCAAAGCCTCTTTGTGTAGATTAGCAGCAGTACTCACAGTTTCCATGATGTAAATTTTCACTTAAAGTACTAATTTTTACCATTGATTTAAACCTTGGTATCCTTTTTGAATTTTATTGTAAAGCTTAAACTAATACTTATGAAAAAACTACTAGTCATTTTTCTTTTAGGGTTCTTTGTCTACTCCTGTGCCAAAGTACCAATTACGGGCAGAAGGCAATTGGCTGCGGTTTCTCATGAAGAAATTATGCCTTTGGTTAATGAACAATACGAACAAGTTAAAAAGGAGAGCAAGCTCCTTACAAATACCAAGGATGGTCAGTTGATAGTGAAGGTTGGAAATAGAGTCGCTAAAGCTGTAGAGGCCTTTTTGATTCAAGAAGGATATCAAGAATTGGTTAATGATTTTGAATGGGAATTCAATCTGATCGAATCTGATCAAGTGAATGCTTGGTGTATGCCTGGTGGAAAAGTAGCTTACTACACAGGGATTTTACCAATCACTCAAGACGAATTGGGAATTGCCGTAGTAATGGGCCATGAAGTGGCTCATGCTGTAGCTTCTCATGCTCGGGAGCGTATGTCCAATGCGATGGTTGCCAATTTGGGATTAAGTGTGTTTTCTGCTGCCATGGGACAGAACCCTACTTTGATGCAACAGATTTTTCTACAATCAGTAGGTATAGGAAGTCAATTGGGAATGCTGAAATTCTCCAGAAAGCATGAATTGGAAGCAGATGAATTGGGCTTGATATTCATGGCAATGGCGGGATATGATCCAAGAGAGGCTCCGGTATTCTGGGAAAGAATGGCAGCTGCAGGGGGAGAAGCTCCACCAGAATTTCTATCTACTCACCCTGGGCCAGATAGGAGAATAGAGCGATTAAACGCGAATATGCCTAAAGCCTTGGAGTACTATAATAAATAGATAAAAAAAGGTAGTGAGTTTTCATCTTTGGAACTCACTACCTTTTTTGATTCTTATTTTGCACCAAAACCCCTCAATTTCACCTGAGTAAGTTTTCGCTTGGTATCTAATGGAAAATCTCCTCGCATCATCCAATCATAATAGCCAGGCTCTTCTTTTAACACTTGCTCAATCGTTTTGCCTTTGTGCTTTCCGAAATTGAATATTTCAACACCTTCCGAATTAAAAATAAATCTTCCAGCCAGATCTACCATTTTTTCATTCACTAAGTCGTGAATTTTTTTCATGTCGTTTTCAAAGACTCCCAGTTTATTTCCCTGTAAATCTTCTACTTCTTCACCGGCATATCTCTCTACTTGAGCTCGGAATACGTCTAGGGTAGCAAGTGTATCTGCCTCCGCACTATGCGCATTTTCCAGCTTTCTTCCACAATAGAATTTATAAGCAGCAGTCAGGTTACGCTTTTCCATCAGGTGAAAAATCTTCTGCGCATCCAATAGATTTCTTTTATCCAAATCGAAATCTATACCTGCTCTTAGAAACTCTTCCACCAATAAAGGAATGTCATACTTTAGAACGTTAAAGCCGGCTAAGTCTGAATGTCCTATAAACTGATGTATGTCTTTGGCTAATTCCTTAAAAGAAGGTTCCCCTTTGACATCTTTGTCATAAATCCCATGAATGAGAGAAGATTCTAGAGGAATTGGAATTCCTGGATTAACAATTTTAGTGTAAATATCCTGGCCACCGTTGGGGTGTACTTTTACAATTGAGATTTCAACGATGCGATCGGTTCCTACATTGGTTCCCGTAGCTTCCAGATCAAAAAAAGCAATTGAGTTTTTTAAGTTTAAATTCATTTTAATCAAATTTTGCCTTGATTCCTTCCAAGTCCATGTTGTCATAATTTCCCGAACTCATCAAAAGCAGGTTGGTATTCTTATAATCAAGACTCAAAAGGTACGATTTTAACTCCTGACTATCGGTAAATAATCGTAAATCCTGCCTTTTAAATCCATTTCTCAGGGTTTCTTCATCCATCAACTTCAGCTTTTTGAGGGCTACCGCATGTGGATTTAAATAGATAATTGCCTCATCAGCTGTATCCATTGTATGAGCATAATTCGGTAAAAAGTCCTGATTTAAAGAAGAATAGGTGTGTAATTCCTGAACAGCAACTAATTTTCTATCAGGAAATTGATTCTTTACTGCGCTGGCAGTTGCTTTTAATTTGGATGGAGCATGAGCAAAATCTCTGTACATGGCTCTGTCTTCTTTCTCTTTGACTAATTCCATTCTTTTTGCTGCTCCTTTGAAGAGAGGAATGGATTGATAAAACTGCAGCTCACTGATTCCTAATGACTCGCATACCTTTTTTGCACCATGGAGATTTTGAAGATTGTGCTCACCGAAAATCTGAACAGGAACAGGTCCTCCCAAGGTCTCTAAATAGGTTTTTCCCAGCTCAATTTTAGCTGGATGCGCAGCGTATGGAGTTTTCTTTCCCAGAATTGAACTGCTTTCTACTGCTTCATTGACCAATGGATCAGCAATACAATAGATCAATTCACCATCTGCCGGAGTGAGATTAATGAGTTGTTTAAACTGGTCTTTATATTCTTCAAAATCTGGGAAGACATTGAAATGATCCCAAGCAATACCAGAAAGCAAGGCGATGTCATGCTTGTAATGGAAAAACTTTGGTCTTCTATCCAAAGGTGAGGTAAGATATTCATCGCCTTCAATGATGATTATTGGAGCATTAGAGAGTTGAACCATTAGGTCGAAACCCTCAATTTGTGCGCCGACCAAATAATCAAATTCTACTCCCTGATCCTTGAGAACATGCAAGATGATGGAAGTGATAGAGGTTTTGCCGTGAGACCCAGCGATCACTACCCGTTTTTTATCTTTGCTCTGATTGTATATAAACTCAGGGAAAGAAAAAACTGGAATGCCCAATTCTTTCGCCTTAACCAATTCAGGGTTATCTATTCTGGCATGCATTCCTAGAATGATTCCATCTAGGCCAGAATGAATTTTTTCAGGGAACCAACCATATTTTTGGGGTAATATCCCGGCCTTCGCCAATCTGCTTTTGGAAGGCTCATAAATTTCATCATCTGAACCCGTTACTTGGTATCCCTTCTTTACAAGAGCTAAAGCCAAATTGTGCATTACAGCTCCTCCAATGGCTATAAAATGATAGTTCTTCATGCTGTTGGTTTAGTGTTAAAAATTCAAACTTAAAGGATTTTGAAGGGAAAAGCTTTATAAAGTTAATGCATCAATGATTTTTTTGAGCTATTAAGTTTTTGGTTAATTTCGCGCCTCAATAAGATTGTGAAAATGCTCGAGGACCGATTTGCCTATTTGTCAATGTCATTGCTATTTATGCTTGCATGGGCATTCGTTTATTGGAAAAGTCCCTGGAAAAGAGGGATGGTTCAAGTTGGGTTTATCGGCGGAATCATGGGGGTGATCGCTGAAGTTTGGTATTTCAGGGATTATTGGAGACCTCCAACACTCATGGGTGAAGGGATAGCGAGCATAGAAGACTTCATCATTGGTTTTGCCCTATTTGGAGTTGGAGGTTATATACATTCAGCCTTTACCAAGAGAGAAGTAGATACGGAAAAATTTAGCCCACCTAAAAACCGGGACTTATTTATCCTTTTTGTTCTCGGTTGCTCCAGTTTAACCTTTTTCAGCATTGGACTTGGAATTCATTCAGGCTATGTGACCTTTCTGACCTTCTTTTGTCTATCCGTATATATTTGGACTCAAAGACCAGATTTGATAAGGATATCCATCATTTCCGCTTTTGCCACTTTGGGGATTTCATTTTTGATTTATTTGATCAATTTCAAATTATTATTTCCTCATTTCTGGGATACTTATGGGATGCTGAATGAACCTATTTTAGGTTTTCGAATCTTTAATATCCCACTTTCCGAAATGCTTTGGCATTTTTCCTGGGCCTTGCTCTGCAGTATGTTCCGGGGATATAGAAATGGTGTTCATTTTAAAGAGCGCTGATTTTCAAACGGATTGATTTTTGTTGATAAGTATTGGAAAACTTGTTCAAAACTCTTGAACTAAAGCGAATACATTTGTTCTATGACCGAAAAGCCGAATAACCCTAGAATCACCCGAAAAAAGCCAAGTTTCGATAATCCAAATAACCTGGGAAAAGTACCTCCTCAGGCTGTGGATTTGGAAGAAGCTGTTTTGGGAGCCTTGATGTTGGAAAAGGATGCCTTAACCAATGTGATTGACATCCTGAAAGTTGAATCTTTTTACAAGGATGCTCATAAGGTTATTTTTCAGGCGATTTTGGACCTATTCACCGATTCTCAGCCGATCGATTTATTGACTGTCACGTCTCAATTGAGAAAAAATGGTGCTCTGGAAATAGCAGGAGGTGCATTTTATGTGACAGAATTAACCTCAAAAGTAGCCTCAGCTGCCAATATTGAATACCATGCGAGGATTATTACTGAGCAGGCTATCAAGCGTGAACTGATCAGTATAGCTTCAGAGATCCAAAAAGATGCTTTCGAAGATACCACCGACGTCTTTGAATTGCTGGATAAAATGGAGCAATCGCTTTTCGAAATTTCTGAGAAAAATATCCGAAAAAACTATTCGGATATGAAGTCTATCATGCGGGAAGCAATCGCTGAAATGGAGTCTAAGAAACATCAAAAAGATGGTTTGACGGGGGTTCCCTCCGGATTTACAGCATTAGACAGAGTTACTTCAGGATGGCAAAAATCTGATTTGGTAATTATCGCAGCTCGTCCTGCAATGGGTAAAACGGCTTTCGTTCTATCTGTTCTAAGAAATGCTGCAGTAGACCATAGTCGTCCGGTAGCCATTTTCTCTCTGGAAATGTCATCTGTTCAATTAGTAAATCGTCTGATATCTTCAGAAGCTGAATTGGACTCTGAAAAAATCAAAAAAGGATCCTTAGCAGAGCATGAATGGGCTCAGTTGGTTCATAAAACGGCCAAGCTCTCGAAAGCTCCCTTATTTGTTGACGACACTCCGGCTCTTTCCATCTTGGAATTAAGAGCAAAATGCCGAAAGCTGAAAGCGCAACATGACATTCAAATGATTGTAATCGATTATTTGCAATTGATGTCAGGTGACTCCAAAGGAGGCGGAAATGGCGGAAACCGTGAACAGGAAATTGCGAGTATTTCCCGAGCCTTGAAGAAGATCGCTAAAGAGCTCGCTATTCCGGTAATTGCCCTTTCTCAGTTGTCAAGAGCCGTGGAAACACGAGGAGGAGATAAACGCCCTCAACTATCAGATTTGAGGGAATCTGGAGCTATCGAGCAGGATGCGGATATGGTTATGTTCCTTTACCGACCGGAATATTATGGCATCACTGAAGATGAAGGAATGTCAACCCAAGGAGTAGGCGAGGTAATTATTGCCAAGCACAGAAATGGTTCTTTGGATACAGTGAAACTCAGATTCATCGGTAAATACACCAAGTTCACAGACTTAGAGAATTTTGGAAATTTTGATCCTGGGCATATGCCGGCAGAACCGATGTATGGTAATAAATTCTCTTCTCAATCAACAGGAGCGGGAGAATTTGATTCGGGTAGAACCATCAAGCTTCAGAGTAAAGCAAATGATGATATTGACGATTTGCTGAATAAGGATTCTAAACCCACTGATTTTTAATAATGAAAGGAATTGTACTCAATAGAGAATTAGAGAATAAAATTGAATTAAAAAGTCTTAATTCCCTTAGTCCTAGACCAGGAGAGGTAAAAATCCAGATTAAGGCAGCTGCTTTGAATCATCGGGATGAATGGTGCAGACAAGGACTTTATCCTAATTTAAAAAACGGAGTAGTCTTAGGTTCTGACGGAGCCGGAGTTATTTCGGAATTGGGAGCTGGTGTTTCGGGTCTTGAAGTAGGGCAGGAGGTGATCATTAATCCCGCATTGAACTGGGGTCAAAATCAAAAAGTTCAATCCAAAGACTTTCAAATTTTGGGAATGCCCGGGAATGGAGCACTTGCCGAAGAATTGCTCGTACCGGCAGATAGAGTACATCTAAAGCCTTCTCACTTGACTTTTGAGTCAGCTGCGGCCTTGCCTTTGGCAGGATTAACAGCCTTTAGGGCATTGACTTATCAAGGGAACTGCCAACCTGGTGAAAAAGTGTTGATTACTGGTTTTGGAGGAGGCGTAGCACAGTTTGCGGCACAGTTTGCAATAGGTCTTCAAGCAGAGGTTCATGTGAGTAGTAGCAGTGAGGATAAGATTCAAAAAGCTTTGGGTTTAGGCGTAAAGGCAGGTTTCAATTACAAAAATGAAAACTGGACTGATCAGGCCTTAGAACAGGCTGGTGGATTTGATTTAATCATTGATGGTGCCGCTGGCGATAGTTTGAATGATCTGATTAAAGTGGCTAATCCTGGAGGGAGAATAGTTTTTTATGGTGCGACTTTGGGAAATCCCGGAAAACTGGAAGCCAGAAGGATTTTTTGGAATCAACTGAAAATCATGGGTAGTACCATGGGTTCAGATCAGGATTTTGAGCAAATGTTGGCATTTGTAAATGAAAAATCCATTGAACCAATTGTAGACCAAGTTTTCTCTTTTGAAAAAGCAGTCGAAGCTTTTGATCGGATGAAGGCCGGTAAGCAAATGGGAAAAATTGTGTTAAAGCCTTAAACCTCCTTGTAGGTCTCCAAGAACTCCTTTTGAGCAATTCTATAAAAGCCAGAATCATCACTGGAGAGAACTATGAAATCACCTATGAGGGCTTTCATAGTGTCTTGCCATGGAGTTTCAAATTCAAATTCAGAATCTATCCCTAAATCAGTTAAATGCTTGGTTTCGAGTTGGATAGCCTCTATTGGAAAATTGGACTGGTATACAGCCCAGCCCTTATCTAGGGCTTGTTTCATTTGATAACGCTTCTCAAATTTATCCCCTTTCATCAAGTAAACTTCTCCGGTGCTTGTTTGATTTTCAATCAATAAATCTCCTTTAGTTGCTTTGCATTTAATTTCAACTCCATCTGAAGTCTTTGTAATTACTTCTTGACCTGGTTCGGCTAATTTGGCTTTGACCAAACTTGTCTTTCGATATTTTTTTCCTGACTCTTTCAAGAAGGGAAAAAAGTAGTCGTATATTTTCTCATGAGAAACAGCCATTGTACCATCAGATTGCTTTGCATAAATATCTGATTGATAAGTTATTAATACAAATTTGGAAATATGATTTTAGTCAGTGTTGGTATGTTTTTTTAAATTTTAAAAAATCTTTCCCTGCTTCAAATTTTTTAAATCTCCTCATCCAAATCATTTTCGAACAAGAAATTTTGGTAAGCATTTTTTAGCTCTTTGATAGCCTTTTGATCCTGGAGGCTTGTTGCCAAATTTATACCTCCTTCAAAAGTTTTTTTAGCCTGATCTAGCATACCAAGCGAATCGAAAAGAAAAGCTGCTTGGTAATAGGTAGGTAAATAGTCTGGAAATTCTTGCAATAATTTTTCAAAAATCAATTTTGCTTCTTCTGGCTCATTTTCCTGAATCTCCAAGGCCAATGCATACCAATTGAAGGGATTTTTAGGTTCTTCGGAAATATATTGTTTTAAAAGGCTTTTCCTGTCTAAATAGGGCATGAATTGTTTTTTTAATTAAGGTCTGACTGTTATTTTCACGGCAAATAAATCTAAAATAATCTAATCCTAAACCAATGAAGATTCTTGTTTGTATCACTCATGTGCCGGATACGACTTCAAAGATTCAGTTTACTGCCGATAATACCAAGTTTGACACCACAGGAGTTCAGTTCATCATCGGACCCTATGATGACTATGCTTTAGCGCGAGCGGTTGAATTAAGAGATCAAACCGGAGGTAAGTTAACAGTATTGAATGTAGGGGAGGCTGAAACTGAGCCAACTTTGAGAAAGGCTTTGGCAATTGGTGCCGATGATGCCATTCGTGTCAATTCAAATCCAAAAGACTCCTTTTTTGTAGCCAAACAAATCGCTCATTATGCAAAAGAAGGTGGATATGACCTGATTTTGATGGGTAGAGAATCAATCGATTTCAATGGTGGAATGGTTCACGGTATGGTAGGAGAGCTTTTGGGAATGCCTTCTTTCTCTCCTGTCATGAAATTAGATGTGGAAGGAACCACTGTAAAAATGGCTAGAGAAATTGAGGGTGGGAAAGAAATGCTTGAAGCTCAATTGCCACTCATTGCAGGATGTCAGGAGCCAATTGCAGAATGGAAAATCCCTAATATGAGAGGAATCATGTCAGCGAGAACAAAACCATTGAATGTGGTGGATCCAGTGACTGAAGAAACTCAGGCCGAAACTCAAAAGTATCAATTACCACCTGCTAAAGGTGCTGTAAAATTGGTTGACAAAGACAATGTAGCCGAGTTGGTGAAATTGTTGAAAAACGATGCCAAGGTACTTTAAGTAATTATTTTTAACTTACATTAAATCAGTAAATTATGTCAGTATTAGTATATATAGAGCAGGCAGAAGGTAAAATCAAAAAAACTAGTCTTGAGGCTGTTTCATTTGCAAGTGCCTTAGCTGCTAAAACAGGAGAAGGGGAAGTAATCGCTGTGGCATTAGGTTCAGTCGATCAGGCTGAATTGGCTTCAGTGGGGAAAGCAGGTGCAACCAAAGTACTTCATGCATCGGATAGCAGATTGGATGCAGGGGTGATTCAGGCTCATGCTACTGCTGTGGCCCAGGCATTTGAGAAAACAGGGTCTAAAACCGTGGTTTTGGCGAAATCATCATTAGGAGACGCTGTTGCTGCCAGATTGGCCATTAAGGTCAATGCAGGATTAGTTTCTAATGTAGTAGAATTGCCAAATACAGATTCCGGTTATATAGTTAAAAGAAGTATTTATACAGGTAAGGCATTTGCTGAAACTAGCTTAACTACTGCAAACAAAATTTTAGCTATTAAGAAAAATGCCATTGACCTTAAAATTGATGGAGCAGATGCGGCTGTTGAATCTTTGGAAGTGAATATTCCGGATTCTGATTTTGGTTCCAAGATTACTGCTACTGAAAGAGCTACAGGTGAGGTATTACTTCCTGAAGCTGACATCGTAGTTTCCGGTGGAAGAGGAATGAAAGGTCCTGAAAACTGGGGTATGATTGAAGATTTAGCTAAAACGCTTGGTGCTGCTACAGGATGTTCTAAGCCAGTTTCTGATATTGGTTGGAGACCTCACCATGAGCACGTAGGGCAAACAGGAGTAAAAGTTGCACCTTCTTTATACGTTGCAATAGGAATTTCAGGAGCGATTCAACATCTTGCAGGAGTAAATTCCTCCAAGTGTATTGTAGTTATCAATAAAGATCCAGAAGCTCCTTTCTTTAAAGCTGCGGATTATGGGATAGTTGGAGATGCATTTGAGGTCGTTCCTAAATTAAACGAAGCACTTAAAGCAGAACTTTAAATTTTTGTGGAGAAACTCATAGAACTTGAGATTTTGGGCCTTTCGTCCAATCATTCCCAATCAGGCTCCTTTACCCTGGTCTTGGGAGAGGTAGGTGGTATAAGAAGGCTTCCTATCGTGATTGGTATGTTTGAAGCTCAGGCCATAGCCTTGGAAATTGAAAAAATCATTCCCAACAGGCCAATGACTCATGATCTTTTCAAGTCTTTTGCTCATGGTTTTAATTTTGACATTGATAGAATAGTCATAACAGACATGAAGGAAGGCGTATTTTATGCCAAAATTCAGTGTAAAAGTGACTTGATAGACGCCGAAATTGATGCCCGACCATCAGATGCCATTGCTATTGCTATTCGATTTGGAAGCCCTATTTACTGTAGTGAAAAGGCCATGTCTGAAGGCGCAGTGGAGCATTTTGAAGTTGAGGAAAAGGAAAGCAGTTCTCCGCAAAAAAAACCAACCCAAAAATTCACCTCCAAAAAAGAGCCTTCGTTGAAGGATTTTAGTTTGGATAAGTTGAATCAGATGCTAGAAAAAGCTATTAATAATGAAGATTATGAAAAAGCAGCCAGAATCAGGGATGAAATAAATAAAAGAAATTAAGCAAATTGAAAGTCCTGAGAAATCAGGACTTTTTTCTTGCCTCTGACTTACCTATTTTTAGCCCTTGATTTGATAATTAGATCGCATGGATTACATCAGAGGAGTCTTCGGACTATTGGTCATTGTATTGGTGGCCTTTATTTTTTCAAATAATAAGAAGAAAATAGACTGGAGGTTAGTCGGTATAGGTATCATCCTGCAGTTGATTTTTGGTTTTTTGATTACCAAAGTACCAATCGTTGCTAGTGGCTTTGCCTTGCTTTCGGAAGGTTTCGTAAAGTTTCTTAGTTTCTCGGAAGATGGGGCAAGATTCATTTTCGGTGATCTAGCAGGAGATAGCTTCGGGTTTATTTTTGCATTCAAAGTACTTCCTACCATCATATTCTTTTCTACTGTATCAGCAGGGCTTTATTATTTAGGAATTCTCCAAAAAATTGTATTCGGCATTGCTTGGGTGATGGCCCGCACTATGAGGCTTTCGGGTCCCGAGAGTCTGTCAGCTGCCGGAAATATTTTCCTGGGACAAACAGAGGCTCCATTACTAGTCAGACCTTTTATTCCTCATATGAGTAAATCTGAGCTAATGTGCTTGATGACAGGAGGTATGGCAACTATTGCCGGAGGGGTTTTGGCAGGTTATGTAGCCTTCTTAGGAGGAGATAGCTTAGAAGAGCAAAGTAAGTTTGCTGCTTATCTTTTAGGAGCAAGTATCATGAATGCGCCTGCAGCCATAGTGTTATCCAAGATCTTTATTCCTGAAACAGAAAAGGAGTTGGTTCAAGATAAATTGGAAGTGAATGAGGAAAGTATGGGAGTCAATTTGATAGATGCCATGTCTATTGGAGCATCGGAGGGATTAAAACTCGCTCTGAATGTAGGTGCCATGCTATTGGCTTTTATTGCCGTGATTGCAGCAGTCAACTATTTACTGACTGGATTACTTGGAGAATATACAGGTCTGAATTCCTTCGTGGCAAGCTCAACTGGTGGACAGTTTCAAGGGTTTTCTCTGGAATATATCTTTGGCCAGATCTTCCGGGTTTTTGCTTGGGTGATAGGTGTGGAATGGTCTGATACCTTGCAGGTGGGAAGTTTGCTTGGACAAAAAACAGTGATCAATGAATTCGTGGCTTATCTTTCTCTCTCAGAAATGAAGGAAATGGGTTCTCTTTCCTCTAAATCAATTGTCATTGCTACTTATGCCCTTTGTGGCTTTTCCAACTTTAGTTCAATAGCCATTCAATTGGGAGGTATTTCTATCATTGCTCCAAACCAGCAAGGAAATTTAAGCCGGTTAGGGTTGAAATCTCTAATGGCAGCTTCACTTGCATGTTTGATGACTGCCACAATCGCAGGCATGTTATTTTAAAA
>TARA_R100000365_G_C2748380_1_pt1 | contig 11777 bp, 16 predicted proteins | sample TARA_R100000365 | Tara Oceans TARA_R100000365 (sample SAMEA2620668) | marine metagenome | biome: marine biome (ENVO:00000447); feature: mesopelagic zone (ENVO:00000213); material: "saline water (ENVO:00002010), including plankton (ENVO:xxxxxxxx)" | depth 1000 m | reverse complement strand
CCCGCCGCGGTTGCCCGGGGCGGGTTGGGTGGGGTTGGATCAGATGGCGAACCGCGGCGCGGTGCCGCACGCCTTGTAGTACTGGCCCTTGGCGTTGATGTGCAGCGCATCCGAACCAAAAATGCCAAGCGCTGCAGCGGCAGCGTAAGTGGTGCCGAACACCTCGCGCAGGTCGATCACAGGCGCCGACCCTGCGGCGGCCAAGAGTGCCGCCCAAATTGCATCACCTTGGCCATCCGTCATGGACGCATCGTTGATCGGCTGATAGCCCATGTAAACGATGTCAGAAGTGACGCCGATTCCCGCGTTCGTCTTGAAGCCTGCAAGCTTAGTCGCGTAGGTTGCAGGCGCTGTGCGGTAGTACGTGTCGTTGATCCACGCGTTCAGCACGTTGAGGTGAGGGGCGATGGCAGCACGGACAAAGCGGGCAGCCCACGGGTTGCTGTTGCTGTCCATGTCGGCGATCTTTGCGCCGGATGCGCCGCCATTCAGCACGATCACACCAGGGTCGGTGCTGTCGTACCAGATCACCGCGGAAATGATGCACTGGCCGTCTGTGGTGCCACTGGTGCCCTGGATGGTGATGGGGGTGTGCGGACCCGCATAGGTGCAGGGGAACTCGACAGCTTGGGTGTCGCCCAAGCCAGTGCCGCCCCGAGCATCGAAAGTGCCGATGCTGGTGCCGCCGACCAGCACGCTCATGGAAGATGCGCCGCCAGTTGCGTAGCGGCCATAGACGACGCGGACACGGTCGAAGCCACGATTGCCGCGCGGAGTGATGCTGTACACGCCCACGGAGCCGTTGGCAAACATCACCCAGCCGCTTCCCAGCGCGCCAACGTTGCCCTGCACCGTCAAGCCAGCGCCGGAAATGCTTGCGCGCTCGTCGTAGAGGTTCAGCGCGACGTCGGTGCCGCAGCCTGCGCCGACCACGCCACTGTCATTCCAGCCCAGCATGCGTGCCAACTGCGCGGCGTGGGTGCTCTTGCGAGCGCCCACAAAGCCGTTGTTGCCGGAGCCGACGCCGAAGCCAGCCTCAGTGCTGTCCCCGTTGATCAACACGATGGTGGGCGACTTGCGCTGCATCGTGTTTTTGACTGCCGCCGTGAAGATCGGCAGATTGGCCACGATAGACCCCGACGAAACAGGCGCAATGCGCGATCCGATCGTGGAGTTGCCACCAACAGATGCGCCAGTCGAATCCACCAGGGTGCGCGAACCGTAAGCACCCACTTTCGCATGCACGGTCAGCAACTTCCCAGCGGCCGAGTCTGTGGAGTTGACCACGGTGGGAAAGCCGCTGAACGCACCGCCGGCGTCGGTGGTGACGGTCAGGGTGCCAGCGTTGAACAGCGCGATCAGCACGGGGCTGTCGTCGATCATCGTGGTGGCGGCGTCCGGCACGGAGGTGGGCACACCGGGCTGCAGCACGTAGCTGGAGCCATCACGCAGGTTCATGGTGATGGGGTTCGTGCCGTTGTTCTTGATCAGCATGTGCGTGCTCCAGAAAGCAAGAGGCCCGCTCGGTGGCGGGCCTGGTTCACTCGGGAATGATGGGTTTCTTACCGGGACTTTGGTCTGACTGGCTGTGTCAAGGCGCGCTCGACATCCCACCCCGCCATCACTCGGAAGCGCAAGGTGTTTGCTGGGATGCCGTACTTCTTGGCCAGCGAGGCAAGCGGAACGGATTCACCCTTGAATTCGACAAACCTGGTCATGCTTCGGTTTGTCATCTGCTGGTGCGGTAACGCCCAGCGGCAGTTCCCCGGCTCGTAGCCGCGGTTGTTGTCGATGCGGTCGATTGAATGCTTTGCGCTCGGCTTTCGGCCCATGTCTTGAAGAAAGTTGGGGAACTCGCTCCACCGCTGACAAACCGTGATGCCACGACCGCCGTAGTCACTGAACCGCTTGTTGCTTGGGTTGAGGCATCGCGCACGCATGGATTTCCATGCGTCGTACTCTGGCAATGCCTTACCCCCCAACAACGCGCCGTGCTTGAGGTTCGCCTTCGCATAGACGCTCAGATCTTCGGGAAATACAATCGTGTCAGCCATGCTGCCTCCTGTTCAGGTTGCAAGGTCAGAAGCCCTCAGCGATTCGCAGTCGCTTGAGGGCTTTGTTTATTCAGGGATGATCGGCTCGCACCAGCACCGGCAGTTCCAGATCTGCCCCGGGTGGTGGCGCATGACGCGCCCGTTTTCGTTGACTTCTGGCGGGTCGTCCCAGCGGAAGACCTTGCCGTTCATGGCGCGGTGGCCGGGCCGCACATCGGTGTCGCCAGAGGTGCGCCAGATGTAGGCCACGGAGCCCACGTACTCGGCGCGGGCCTGGGTCAGCAGGCTGGCCGTGCGGGCAACCTCGGTGCGGGCGATCAGCGTGGCGCGCGACGTGGCCACATCGCCAGATGCCAGGATGGCGCGCCGGATCTCTTCTCCTCGGGAGCTGGTCTCCAGGCCCTTCAGGGTCATCTCGTGCACGCGCTTGGCGGCGTCCAGCGGGATGGACTTGATCAGGGCGACCTGCTCGTCCAGGCGCTGACGCAGGATCTGGCCCGTGGGGGCGCTGGCGATCTCGCGCCGGATCTCCTGCGACATCTCGGCGCTGAGCAAGGCCCATTGCGCCCGGTCAACCTGCTCCACCTCGGTGAGCATGCGCAGCGCCGTGGCCTCGGCCCATGCGGACAGGGCCTCGGCGTAGCGCTGCAGGATGTCGCTCACGCGCGGCACGGTTGCCGGGTCACCGGGATCGAATGCGGAGACGATGGAGCCAACTTGCGAGGCGACCGACCGCAGCGCTGTCGCGTACTGGCGCTCCGCCCGCTTGGGCCTTGGCGGTGGAATCCGGTGCTTGCGGCTTCGCACCTTGTCCATCGTGAGGATCGGCTGGAGCGCTGGCGCCGGGGCCTTGGCCTGCGGCTTGGGTTTGGTCGGGGTCGGCATTGGGGTCGTCCAGCTCCGCAGCGGGCGGCGGGTCGTTCTCCGCCTCCTTGATCTGCTCGTCGGTGATGTGACCCCACAGGCCGGTGGTCTGCGACTGGTGGCGCAGCTCCTGCAGCGCAGTGCCGCGCTCCACGATCCCAGCGCCCTCCGCCGCCACGACAGCGGCCGTCAGGTTGTTGGCCACGGTCGATTTCTCGACATCCGACAGCTGCCACAGCGGCGCGAACTCGAAGGTGAAGCCCTCGCCCATGTCGCGGCCCAGCACCGAGCGGTGCAGCACTTTGAACAGGCGCATCAGGCCGCTGCGCAGCTTGCGGTCCTGCTGCTGGGCGACCTTGTCGTAGTAGTTGCGGATGTCACTGTCGCCCGTCGAGAAGCCGGCAGGAGACTGCCCGAACAGCCGGATGAGCGGGATCTGCAGAGCGCCCGAGATCTGCTCGGAGAACTGCATCAGCACGGTGTCCAGGCCGCTGAAGGTGTAGCTGTGCGCCTCGAACTTGTCCTTGGCGTCCAGCAGGGTCATGCCCTCGTTGCTCTGGTAGCGCCGAATCAGCTCGATCTGCTGCAGCATGGCCTCGTAGGGCTTGCCGCCCATGGCGATCAGCTCACGCAGGCCCTCGATCGAGAGGGTGCGCAAGTGCGCCTTGTAGACCAGCTGCGCGGCGCCCTGGGTGGTGCTGTCGAAGGCCAGCAGGCGGTCCCACAGGCGCTCCAGCTCCGACTGGCCCCAACCGTTCTCGGCGATGCGCTGCCAGTGCGGAAGCTGCGCACCATCCAAGCGGATGACCCGGCTGTGGTGGATCTTTTGGCCAGCGAGCGCGCGGGCCGCGGGGAGCACTTCGTAAAACTCCGGCATGCCCATTTCGGGGCCGAACTCTTTCACGAGCTGGTTGAGCGTGGGCTGGATCTGCCAACGGTCCAGCACCAGCAGGCCCTTGAACTGCCCGTCGTCGATGCGGTCAGGCATCAACGGGGTTTCCATCTTCTGGCCGTCCACCAGCATCACCGCGATGGCGCCCCCGTACAGGCGAGCCCACTTGATGGTGTCGCACAGCTCGTCCCAGATGCGCAGGCTGACCATGGATCGCTCCAGGGTCTCGACCTCATCGGGATCGATGTCGGACTGGATGACCACACCGGCGCGCGTCATGTCCTCTGCCACGGCATCCACGGCCTGGCCGCAGATCCACGACGAGCGGTAAGCGTTCTCCAGCAGCAGTCGATTGCGACTGATGTAGTCGGTGCTGTAGCGGCCGTCTGCTGCCTGGTTGCCAGTGCCCAGGCCCACCCGCGCGGCGAAGTTGGTGAAGCTGTCGCCGACAAACGCCTTGGCGGACTGCTGGCCACGCTGGGCTGCGCGTCGTTGCTTTGCGTTTGCCATGGATCAGTTCTCGGCCAGCTTGGCCCACAGGTTGGTGACGCGGCCAGAGGCCAGCATGTCGGCGATCGCGTCGACCATGGGGTCGATCTGGTCGTCGTGCATGTGCGTGTCGTCTGCAGTGAAGGCGTCGCACTCCTGGGTGAAGTCCGACACCCACGGAGCGTCCTCTGGCACGAAGACCAGGCCGCTGTCGATGTAGCTCACCACGTCCATCACGCGGATGAGCTTGTCCTTGTCTCGCTGGACGGCCACCACGGGGATGGCGCCCTCCGCCTGGATGTCCTGAATGAGGCCAGTGCCAGATGCCTTGTCCTCGATGTTCATGCGCACCAGGGACGATCCGTGCGGCATGCCCCATGCGAGATGCTTGTTCCAGAAGTCGATTGCCTGGCGCTTGAGCTGCGGAGCTGTCCACTTGCCGCGGATCAGGTCCAGCAGGTAGATGCGGCCATCCTTGCCACGGCCCCAGCACTCGAACACGCTGTAGTCATTGCGCTCGCCCGTCTTCTGCGCCGTGTCGGCATAGATGACGCGGTACATGAGCTCGGGCACCACGGTGTAGCGGCCGAACTTGGCGGACTGGATGATGCCGCCACCCAGAGGCGTGGGGCGCTGCTGATACTGGCCAGTGAAGACGAAGCGGTCCTTCTGCTCCAGCTCCAGCAGGTCGCCCAGCGGCTCCTTGTATGGCCAGTAGCTAAACCGGCCTTCCCCATCGCGCTCATCTGCCGTCACCGCATCGCGGTACTGCTCAGGCAGCTGCTCGACGTAGGCATCATCGATCAGCGCCGGGATCTCAATGAATGTCCACTGGCCGGGCATCTTGCCCTGGCGCACAAACCCGGTCGGGTCTTCCTCGGCCAGGCGCTGCATGATCACGATGATCGGCGTGTCCGGGTTGGCCTTTCGGCTCTTCACCGTGGACACCAGCTTGCGGTTCGCGGCGTCGCGCTTGGTCTTGCTGTAGGCGTCCTCGACCTTCAGCGGGTCGTCGATGATGATCGCGCCCTGCCAGCCTGGCGCCATGTGCCCAGCACGAAAGCCAGTGATCTGGCCGCCCAGGGAGACGGCGTAGACGCCGCCCACCTTCTGACCGTCGAGCACGACGTTCCAGCGCTTCTTTGACTTGGCATCGTCAGCGATGGCCAGGGGCCAATGCTCCTGGAACTCATCCGATTGAACGATGTCACGGGCGGTCTGGCTGTTGAGCAGCGCCAGGTCATCCGAATAGCTGATGTGCAGAAAGCGGGCGCGTGGGTTGATGGCCAGGCCGCGCGCGATCAGGTTGATCGAGACGATCTCGGTCTTCGACGAGCCCGGTGGCACGTTGATCACCACGTTCTTCAGCCCGCCATCGATGACGCGCTGGACGATGTCACAGATATAGCGGTGGTGCCAGTTGACCAGGAAGTCAATGCCCTGGCGGTGCTTGAAGAAGACCTTGGTGAACTCCAGGTGGTCCGCTTCGCAGCGCAGGCGCTCACGCCGGCGCTTTTCCGCCTTGATCGCCTCCAAGCTTGGCAGCGATCCGTTCAAGGGCGTCGAGTTCATCATCGGTCAGCCCTGAGAGGTCGGCAGCCACACGCTGGTGCTGCACCGGGCCGCCATCCTTGCCGGTGACCTCAACCTTGTCTCGGAGCATGCCGAGGTGCCTCATGGCGTTGGTCAAAGCAGTGTTCTTGTCGGCGACCTTGTATTTCTTGGTGTAGCCCACGAAGACGCGGTCCTTGCCGGCGCCCTCGAACTCCTCCAGGACCTCAATGCCTGCCAGCGCGGCGGCGGTCTGGTCGTCCAGCTCGGTGATTGGCTTGGGGCTGCCGTCCGGGTTGAACAGCTTTCTCGGATCAAAGAAGGCAACCGAAGCAAGCTCACGCAGCACGCGGTCGGCGGTGATTTCGGTGCGCTGCTGGCGGGCCTGCATGAGCGCTTGGACCTCTTCCTGGATGTCAACATTGGTCAACAACCGTTCGCCAATTTGGCGGGCCGTCTTCGCGCTGTAGCCGGCCCGGCGGGCTGCAGCGGCTGCGTTGAGGTCGACCAGATACTCCTCGACGAAGCGTTGCTGCTTCGGAGTGAGTTTCTTGGACATGGTGAGCGCTCCGGGGGTTACATGGTGGCCTCCCGTTCAGGCATGAAAAAACCGCCTCGGTGGGCGGTTTGGACATCTATCTGAAGACAGTACCTGAAATGTACTTCCTGTGTTTCAGATCCGTCAAGCGGTATTCGTCAGTTGCTCAGCCCCAACGACCCCCTTTGCGATGAGGTAAGCGTCAATGCGCTTGGCACCTTGGTCCCTCAGGCCGTTGGTGGTTCGAGAGATCTTCACGCACTCACGCTGGATCGCAACATGATCCATGCCGTACTGCCCCTCGAACGCCCTCAAGCTCAGGCCGTACTTGTCTCGGGTCCTTTGCTCCATGAACAGGTACCAAAGGACGTGAGTCTTCAGGTCACGAGATGTGAAAGCACCGTCAGGCAGGTAGTCCGCAAAGTAGCGGACCGCATCCGCCTTCGTGGCGTCGTTGGCGAACTTCAGCCTGAGTGCGTGGATCTCTGGTGCCATGCACATGCGCTCGACCGCACTGCGAACCAGAGCACATTGGCCGCGCACCTCCTGCCTTGTCAGGCCTGAGAAGTTCACCTTGCGCAGCTCCTCGGGGATTTCGGGCTCAGGCTTACCTGCCTTGTCGCGCATCCACTCGATGATCGACTGCGTGTTGCCCTTCTCGGACGCAGGAAGCGCCGCAAGCAAGTACGAAACCTGGATGGCCTGCATCGTCGACTTGAAGATGGGCGCCTCGGTCATTCAAACACCTCCATGTCCCAGCCGCCGCCGTCCTTCTTGGCCTTGGCCTTCACTGCGATGAAGCGGAAGGGGTACAGGTCGGCGGCCACCTTGATCTTGGCCCGGGCGTCGTCCTGCCAGAAGCCCTTGACCTCATGCAGCTCCATCTGGCCATTGGCCAGCATCACCGCATAGTCGGGCGTGTAGAACGTGTTGTCGGCCAAGCGCAGCTTGATGCCCTCGAACTTGAACCACAGCACCTTGCCGATGTAGCGCAGCGTTTCGAGGTGGGCCTCATAGGCCTGCTCGGTCTTGTTGCGCTGCCCGGTCTTGAGCCGGCCGAGCGCCAGCATCCGTTTGTTGAGCCCCGTCACTTGGCCGTCTCCTTGGGTCGTTGTTGTTGCCACCACTTGGCGAAGTCGTCGCGCAGCCAGTCGGCCGCCACCTTGCCCTCGGCGCGCTGCACGTCGGCGATGTAGGCCTGGCGCTGCTGCGCGGTGCGGTGGCCCTTGAGCGTGGCCATGTGGCGCTCGTGGGCCTCGGTGGCCGGGCAGTTGACGAACTGGCGGCTCATGCGGCGCGCTCCTGGGCCATGTCCTTGAGCACGCGGGAGACCATCTCCCGGGATGCGCCGATCACGTGCGCCAGGTGCTGACGCTGCACCTTGTCGATGTCGGCGCCGGTGTCCTGGACGTAGCGGCGCACGCGCTCACCGATGGTCAGGCACGCGGCCTCGGAGAAGCGGCGCTTGAGGTCGACCGCCTCGGCGTCGCGCAGCATGCGCACCAGGTTGTGGGCCTGCTTCAGCGATGCCTCCCAGCCGGGAGACAGGACCAGCACCTCGGAAGCCACGGCCGCGCGCAACTGGCCGACGGGCAGCACGATGGGCTCTCGGTAACCGTACTCGCGCACGATGCAGCTGCGGTCCAGATCGGGCGACATCCACTCGGAGATGCGCCCGCACAGCACGATGATCAGGGCCCCGGGCAATGCCGAGACGATGGCGCCACGGCCGAATCTGGCCTTGTTCACGTACACGTCGGCCGGCTGGCGCTCGGGCAGCGCGCCCGGCCAGGTGGTGAGGGCGAGGCGCCAGAGGTCAGCCATGGGTGGACTCCTTGCGATCCATGCCAAGGGCCTGGCGGTAGGTCTGGCGTTGGGCCAGCGTGACCTTGCGCCCGCGGAAGGTGCCGTCCCTGGCGTCCGATTCGGCGAGCTCGCGCAGGGTGTCGAGGTGGTCGCCCTTGCGAGCGAAGACGTCTCGGCACTGAGCCAGGACCTGCGCGGCCTTGGCCTTGTCCACTTCCGGCGCCGGCAGGGCCTTGCTCGGCGGCGTAGGGGCGTTCCGACACAGCTGGCGGAACTGCAACACGGTCGGCGGCTGGTCAACCGGCAGGTGCTGCAGCGCGTGCTTGATCGACTCTGGATGGCTTTCCATCCCGTCGAGCTCATGAGCCCAATCGGCCTTCACGGCTTCGATGCTGACCCCGGACCAGCGGCCGGTGAAGTGCGAGCCATAGACGAGCTGCAGCTTTTCGAAGATTCGGTCAATCCATGCCGATGGCATTGCCATGTGGGGCCTCCATGTCGATGAAGTCGCCCGTGGCGACGGCGGGTGATTCGGTGGGCTTGACACCCAGATGCGCCTCGACACGGGCCCTTGCGTCGGGGTCCATGATTCCGGGCGACGATCGGTAGACGCGCAGCTCTGCGGGCGTTGGTGCACGCTGGGCAGGCTGGCAATGAGGCATGACGCCCTGGTGCAGGGGCTTTGCGCTGGCTGCTTCTTCGCGGGATCGGCGAACGATGCCCAGGGCGTAGGCGAATCCCTTGCGCTTGCTCACGGCGGTCTGCGCTGCGGCGATGAACTCGTGCACCTCTGCCCCGGCCTGGAGCAGTGTTCGCAGCTCCAGGTTGTCGGGGGCAACATCGAAGACGCCCTGCGCCTTCATGGCCATACAGACCTCACCAGCCGGAGAACCCACACGCCCACCATCGGTGGAGAAGTCTCGGTGTGTGTTCTCTGAGCGAAGCGAAGAGTCTGGTTCTGGATGTGGGTGTGGAGAGCTTTGCGACTGGGTTTCGCCTGGGTTCTGCCCTGGGCTACCTGATGGGTTCTCTTCTGGAAACCCAGTGGGTTTCTGTTGGGTTATCTTTTTGGGCCTTCCGCCCTTCTTCCCGTTGGCTTTGGCGGCGTCGATCTTGGGTCGAGCCTGGGCGATTTCTTCCTCCGCGCGCTCGTTGTGGCGAAGCCCATCGGAACCCACCGGGAAGAACTTCTCGGCCACCTTGATGACTGCTGCGCGCTCTTCCTTGGTCAGCGCCCGGCAGATGCGGCACAGCTCGTCTGCATCGGCTGGTAGGGCTTCCTCGGTCGAATAGACCTCGTCGAGCAACAGCGTGTAGGCGCCATGCTCGGCCAGAGACAGGCGGGCTGTCTTCTTGGCGTAGTCGCCCGGAAAGCGAGGGTAGAAGTTCAAGCTGCAGCCCCCATGGCAAAAATGGAGGAAGCGGCCACAGTCTCGCGCCAGGCCTCGCCGCGCCTGATGCGCGTGACCATGGAGTGGTGGACGCCATAGGTGGCGGACAGGACGATGGCCGGCAGCGTGCTTTCGCGGATCTCGCGGGCCTGGGCCATCGTGAGCTTGGCTTCCTTGCGCTTGCCCTTGGTGATGGCGGCGATGCTGGCGGGCGTGCGCCTGTAGGCGCCCATGCCCACCAGGTAGGCGCACATCTGCGTGCGCGTGCCAGCGCGCAGGTGCGCGGGATTGACGCACAGTTGGTTGCAGCACGTGCGCCAGACCGATTTGCCCGTGGCTGACTTGCCGGTGTACGCCTCCCAGGACAGGGCCGTGACCGTGACGCGCCGTGCCCGTGTGCTGGGCTGCTTGGGGTACGCCGTAGGGATGCAGGCGCACGGTATGCAGTTGCCACCGACGGCGCCGGCCCACTCCCAGCACTCACCAACCTCATGGCAGCGCGCCTTGATGTCATCCAGAGATGCCACAGCAATCGGCCTCATGGCGCGGCCCTCCCGGTCAACGCCTCAACCAAAGCCTGGTTCTTGAGGCGCTCGCGGGCCAGCTCTTCCTTGGCGGCGCGCAAAGCGCGTTCGGTTTCGCTCTCCTGCTTTCGCAGGCTGGACAGGTCATAGCCGCGCTGCTGGAGCATCCACAGCAGGGGCGCATCGTTGCCGCACACGTCCATGAGCGCGGAAAACTTGCCCCAGGTGATGCCTTCCTTGTCGTCGGTCCAGCGCGAAAACTGCGCCTTGTCCGACTTGATGGCGTCTTGCACCTGCTTGGGCTCCAGGCCTGCCGCCTTGGCGCACAGGCCGATGGCGCCGCCCAAGGTCTTCTCCCGGGCGATCTCTTGAGGTGTCACCTCAGAGGGGAATGCGAGTTGCGTCACAACCGTTCTCCAGCTTGATGAGTGGCGTTGAGCGGCTCAAAAGGTCAAAACTGAAGGCATGCGATCACCTTGCCTCTTGAGCTTTTTTGTATGCGGCCTCAGCCTCCGCCTGGGTGGCGAAGGAGCCGATGTACTTGCTGCAAAGCGTCACCTGATAGGGGCGCTTTCGGGAGCCTTTGAGAAGGGTCCATCCGCGTGCGTTGAGAACCTTCTCGCTCGGCACTCTTGTGCTGGCACTGGTCTTGTGCCCATCGCGGATGTTTTGCTCGAACGGGCAAATGAAGCAGTTTTCAGGGCTGTAGGGCCCAACGTCACCGCGTCTGGCCATGACGTATTTGCCGGTCCCCTTGCCGCGCAGGTGGATCACCCCGGATTGCTCCCACATCCGCAGCCACGCCTCAAACGTGAACTTCCACTCGATACCGCGCTGCTTCGCTTGGCGAGCCTGCTGCTTGTATCGCTGCTCGATTGAGCCCTGATAGATGCTTTTCTTCATTTCACAACCCACCCATGACGACACCTGAAAAAGAACTCCACACATGGGCCAGCGAAGCCGTGCGCAGGCTCATCCGCCGCGCGGTGCGTCGAGCCGCTGTGGCGCTGGCCGCTGGCAAGCTGCTCGGGGTGTGGGAATGAAAAGGCCCGCGCACGACGCGCCGCACCAGCCGGTTCGCGCCAGGGAGGAAAGCGCTTGTCTGTGCGGCGCGCTGTTGGGTGCGCGGGCTGGAAATGGCGGCCCTGGCCAGCGGCTTACGATGGCGGCTCTCACCCCAACCATCAGCACAGGACAGGACCATGGAAATTGCAGCTGCACTCTCAGGCCTTCGAGGCCTGATCGACACCGCCAAAATTGCCTTGGAAGCTCGCGATGATGCGAAAGTCAAAGAAGCACTGGCTGGCATGTCAGAACGCCTCCTCAACGCCTACGGCGTGGCGCTGGAGACTGCAGAGAAGAACGCGCAGCTTCAGGCGACGATCCAGGCGCTCAACCAGAAGCATGTTGAGCTGGAACGTCAGCTCACAGAGAAGGAGATGTGCCGCCTGGTTCCGCTTGGCAAAAACTCCTTTGCCTACTTGCCGGCTGGACAATTGCAGGAGGGCAGCGACCGGACGCTTTACTACTGCCAGCCCTGCTATGACAAAGGCGTCAAGTCGGTCTTGCGCTACAGCCCTGCTGATAGCTACGGCTATGCGCGCTGGATCTGCGTTGAGCATGGCGGCCACAACATCGGCGGCTAGGTCATCCGGCTTGCGCATCTCA
>TARA_R100000365_G_C2748382_1_pt1 | contig 11788 bp, 9 predicted proteins | sample TARA_R100000365 | Tara Oceans TARA_R100000365 (sample SAMEA2620668) | marine metagenome | biome: marine biome (ENVO:00000447); feature: mesopelagic zone (ENVO:00000213); material: "saline water (ENVO:00002010), including plankton (ENVO:xxxxxxxx)" | depth 1000 m | reverse complement strand
CATGATCCAGTCGAACTATGGCGCGCGTTACCTGCCGGAAAAGACGCGCCGTTACTCCTCAAAGGCAAAGAACGCGCAAGAGGCTCACGAAGCCATCCGCCCGACCAATTTCGACCTGCGCCCGGAAGAATATCACGGCGATGGAGACCTGAAGAAACTCTACACGCTGGTGTGGCGCCGCGCCGTCGCCTCGCAGATGGAAACCGCGCAGTTCGAGCGCACGACCATCGACCTGACCTCCAAGGATGGCCGCGCCGTGCTGCGCGCAACCGGTCAGGTCCTGGTATTTGATGGCTATATCAAACTCTACATGGAAGGCCGCGACGAAGGCGATGATGGCGACGATGACGAGAATCGCCTGCCCAAGATGCAGGAAGGCCAGCATGCCGACTTGTTGAAGGCGGAAGCCACCCAACACTTCACCACGCCGCCGCCGCGCTACACCGAGGCCTCTTTGGTCAAGAAGCTGGAAGAGCTGGGCATTGGCCGCCCATCGACCTACGCCTCGACGCTGTCGACGCTGGAAGACCGAGGCTATGTGCGTCTCGAGAAAAAACAGCTGATCCCCGAGGACAAGGGCCGCCTCGTGACGGCCTTCCTGGAGAACTTCTTCCAGCGCTATGTGGAGTATGACTTCACCGCCGGCCTGGAAGAGAAGCTGGACATCATCTCTGACGGCAAGCTCGACTGGAAAGCCTTCCTGAAAGAGTTCTGGCAGCAATTCATCTCGGACGTCGACCAGACCAAAGACCTGCGCGTTTCCGAAGTGCTGGACGTGCTGAACGAAGAACTCGGCGCCTATGTGTTTCCGCGCCAGGATGCCGATGGCAACCCGGTCGAAAATCCGCGTCAGTGCCCGCTCTGCAAAGAGGGCGAGCTGTCGATGAAGCTCGGCCGTTATGGCGCTTTTGTTGGCTGCTCCCGCCATCCGGAGTGCAAATATACGCGGCAATTCTCCGCCACCGGAGAGCAAAGCGCGATCAATCCCGACGGCGAGGAACTTGGCATCCACCCGGAAACGGGCGAGACCGTCTTCCTCAAGACCGGCCGCTTTGGCCCCTATGTCGAGATGGCGACGGAGGACAAGCCGAAACGCGCCTCGCTGACCAAGGCCGAGAAGGAAAACCCGCAGGCCCTGACGCTGGACCGCGCCGTGGAGCTGCTCTCCCTGCCCCGCGAAGTCGGCAAGCACCCCGAAGATGGTGAGCCCATCCTCGCCAATTTCGGCCGCTTTGGGCCCTATGTTCAGCACGGCAAGACCTATGCGAACCTGAAAGACCCGAATGACGTCTTCACCATCGGCCTGAACCATGCGGTGACGCTGATCGCGGACAAGAAGGCCAAGGGCGCAGCCCGCGGTGCAGCTACGGCGCTGAAATCCCTGGGGGATCATCCGGATGGCGGGGCGATCGAGGTCTTCGAAGGCCGCTACGGCCCTTATGTGAAGCATGGCAAGACCAACGCAACCCTGCCCAAGGATATGACGCCGGATACGGTGACGCTGGAACAGGCCATTGAGCTGATCAACGCGAAGGCGGCGAAAGGTGGCAAGAAAAAAGCCCCGGCAAAGAAAGCCGCCGCCAAAAAGCCAGCCGCCAAGAAAAAGGCCCCCGCGAAGAAGAAACCAGCGGCGAAAAAGGAAGACTGAGAAGCAGATACAGTAAAAACCCGCGCAATTTGGCGCGAGTCCGCTTATATGCGGCTGTATGAGTTTTCCAGATAAGCAAACGGTCCTTGATTATATTCGGGACCATCCGAACGCCACCACGAAGCAGGACATTGCGCGCGGCCTTAAAGTGAAGGGCCGCGACCGCGCCACCTTGCGTGAAATCCTGAAGGAACTGGAGGAGGACGGCACCCTGGAGCGTACAGGCAAACGCGCCTGGGCCCAGACCGACCGTCCGCCGCCTACAGGCGTCGTGCAATTCACTCACCAGGACGAGAATGGCGACCTGATCGGCAAGGCGGTTGGCGACAATGGCCCCTTCGGCCCGGACATCGTCTATACGGGCCTCTCCGGCAAACCACGCGGCAAGGTGACCGAGCCCGGCGAAGGCGATCGCGCGCTCTGCAAGATCAAGCTGGTCGACGGCGTGTGGGAAGCCCGCGCCCTGACCGTGCTGGAGAAGCGACTGACCAACTCCATTGTCGGTCTCTATTCGCAGGGCCCGCGCGGCGGCAAGGTGACGCCGTCCAACCGCAAGGAACGCCGTGAATTCCTGATCCAGGAAGCAGACCGCAATGGCGCCGAAGACGGCGATCTCGTCATCACCGTGCCCAAGCCCCAGGCCCGGCGTCAGTATGGCCCGAATCTGGGCATTGTGCGCGAAGTGATCGGCCACATTGATGATCCGCGCTCGGCGAGCCTGCTGGCCATCCATGCGCACGACATCCCGGTCGAGTTTCCGGAAGCCGCGCTGGAACAGGCCCGTGATCCGAAACCGGCCAAGGCCGAGCGGGAAGACCTGACGCAAATTCCGCTGATCACCATCGACCCGCATGATGCACGCGACCATGATGATGCCGTCTTCGCAGAGCAGCTGGACGATGGCTGGCGCGTGATTGTCGCGATTGCCGATGTCGCGGCTTACGTGACCGAGAATTCCCCGCTGGACCGCGAGGCGCTGAAGCGCGGCAACTCCACCTACTTCCCGGACCGGGTTGTGCCGATGCTGCCTTTTGAGCTGTCTGCGGACGAATGCTCGCTACGCGAAGGGGAACTGCGCCGCTGCATGGCGGTGGAGATGATCTTTGACAAATCCGGCACCAAGCGCTCTCACCGCTTCATTCGCGGCATGATGAAGTCTGCCGCCAAGCTGTCCTATCAGGAGGCCCAAGCCGCGATAGACGGCAAGCCGGGCGGCAAGGCCGGCGAGATGCTGGAAGATGTGCTGAAGCCGCTCTGGGGCGCGTATGCCGCTGTGGCGAAGGCGAGGGACAAACGCTCGCCGCTTGACCTCGACCTGCCGGAACGCCGTATCATCTTCTCCGAGGACGGAGAGATTGAAGGCATCATCACCAAGGAACGCCTTGAGGCTCACCGCCTTATCGAGGAGTTCATGATCCAGGCAAACGTGGCCGCTGCCGAAACGCTGGAGAAGCAGAAAAGTCCGCTGATCTACCGCGTGCATGATGTGCCGACCGATGCGAAGATCGCCGCCTTTGCAGAATTCCTGCAGACCATCGACATGAAATGGCATGTCGGAGAGCGTCCGCAGACCGACAAATTCAACCGCCTGCTGAAGGACATTCAGGGCGGAGACTATGACCAGATGGTCACGCAAATGGTGCTGCGCACACAGGCGCAGGCGATCTATTCGGAAGAGAATCTCGGCCATTTCGGCCTGAACCTTGTGCGCTATGCCCACTTCACCTCTCCGATCCGGCGCTATGCCGATTTGATCGTGCACCGCGCCCTGATCGCAGCGCTGAACCTTGGCCCGGATGGCCTGTCGAAGGACATGTCCGTGCGGCTGGAGGAGATTGCCGAGCATATTTCCGGCACAGAACGCCGCTCCATGGCGGCAGAGCGCGAGGCGACTGACCGCTATCTTGCCCTCTTCCTGGCTGACCGGGTGGGCGCAGAGTTTGAAGGCCGTATCACCGGCGTTACCGGCGCGGGCCTGTTCGTGGCGCTTGCCGGGTCCGGCGCGGACGGCTTCGTGCCGATCTCGTCGATCTCGGACGATTACTGGGTACTGGATGATGCTGCGATGCAGATCTATGCGCGCGGTTCCGGCAAGACCTATGGCCTCGGCCAGATCGTGAAGGTGCGCCTGAAGGAAGTCACGCCGCTGCAGGGCGGTCTGCTGCTGGAAATGCTGTCAGAGCCCATGCCCGCCTCAAAGGGCCGAAGAGAGGCCCGCCGCAAGATAGATGCAGATACCCCCTCCCGCAGAAGCGGCCCGGGCCGTATCAAGTCCAAACAGAGTGGAAAACCGAAATTCAGCAAGAAGACCTTGCCCAAGCACAAGCGGCGTGGCCGCAAGAAGTAGATTTATGCCTGATACTGCCCCGAAGACTGGTCTGATCGGATCAGCCTATGACAAGGAAAATGACGGCGATGTCGTCGAGACCGGCAAGCGCAGCCCGCGCCCGAAAGATGCGGCAACGCTGATTCTGGTGCGCCGGGATGCCTCCCAACCGCGTGTGCTGATGGGCAAGCGTTCTGGCGGGCACGTCTTCATGCCGGACAAATACGTCTTTCCGGGCGGGCGTGTGGACCCCGAGGATGGCCGGGCGACCTCCTATTGCGAATTCCGGCCTGAAGTGGAAGCCAAGCTGCGCCTCCAGACGCGCCGCAAGCCCCGCGCTTTCGGCCTGACAGCCATCCGCGAGACGTTCGAGGAAACCGGCCTTCTGGTGGCCCGTGAGGCGGAAATGCCGGACACTTATGTCAAAGGCTGGAAGCGCTTCCACGCGCTGGACGCCGCGCCGCATCTCTCCCCGCTGACCTTTATCGGCCGAGCGATCACGCCGCCCTACAGGCCGCGCCGATTCGATGCGCGCTTCTTCATGGCGGAGGCCGAAGAGGCGCTGATTGATGAGCGCCCGCCGGTCGATGGCGCCGAATTGTCAGACCTGCAATGGGTGACGCTGAAAGACGCTCTGGATCTGGATTTGCCCAATGTAACGCGCTTTATGCTCGGGGAAATCGAGGAAAGACTGGAAAAACCGGACCTGCAGCGTGGCCCGCCCTTCCTGAAATGGACCCGCAGCGGACACACTTCAGACCGTCTCTAGCAGCAATGGCGCTTGACTTCCGGTCCGCACCTCGCCATTAAGCCGCTTTCCAGTTTCAGACGCTAACATAAGCGAGCTTTCGTCATGGCCAAACCAGCCACCATCAAGATCCGCCTCAACTCGACGGCCGACACCGGTTTCTTCTATGTGACGAAGAAAAACCCGCGCAACATGACCGAAAAGATGGTCAAGCGTAAGTATGACCCGGTTGCCAAGAAGCACGTCGAATTCAAAGAAGGCAAGATCAAGTAAGATCCTGTTCTCTATGAACATTTCAGAAAGCCCGCTCGATGAGCGGGTTTTTTGTTGCCCGCTATTCTTCGGGTGCCCCGTGGTGCAGGTCTCGCGTCTTGCGGATACCGGGGAACATGAACGCCCATGCGGCGGCAATGCCAACAGCGGCATAGCCCCCTGCCACAACGGTAAACACCGCGCCCCATTTGGCCGCCATGAAGCCAGCCCGCGCCTCCCCCAATTCGTTGGATGCCCCCAGGAAAATGGAGTTCACGGCATTGACCCGGCCGCGCACCTGATCCGGTGTCCAGAGCTGTAGCAGCACCTCGCGAATGTAGACCGACACCATGTCGAACGCCCCGACGCACATCAGCGCCAGAATGGACAGCCACGCGACCGTGGAGTGGCCAAAGACGACCGTCGCCAGCCCGAACAGGGCGACCGAGATGAACAGGATGATGCCGGCATGATCCTTGATCGGGAACGCCGTGATGATGCCCAGCATGATCAGCGCGCCAATGCCTGGTGCTGCGCGCAGCAGGCCCAGCCCCTCTTCCCCGATCTGCAGGATGTCCCGCGCATAGACCGGCAGCAGCGCCACCGCGCCGCCCAGCAGCACGGCAAAGAGATCCAGCGAAATCGCTCCCAGAACGATCTTCTGCTTCAACACATAGCTGAAGCCCCCCAGCAGCGTACTCATGCTTGTGGTCTCGCGTTCGATGCGTTGCTCTGGCTTCGGGATTGAGAAGATCAGAACAGCCGCAATGCCGAACAGGACAACTGCCGTGGCATAGGCTGCGCCATGATAGAGGCCATAGAGCAAGCCGCCAGCGACAGGACCGAAGATTGAGGCCGACTGCCAGGATGAGGCGATCCAGCCAACGGCATTCGCGAAATCCTCCCGCGGCACCAGATTGACCGCGAGGCTGGAGGAAGCGGGCGTATAGAATGCCCTGGCGCAACCAAACAGCGTCAGCGTACCCAGCACGACAAGCGGCTGGAAAGTGCCTGTCACTGCCAGGAAAAGGATGATCGCGGCACAGGACAGCTCCACCGTCACAGCAACACCCATGACATTGCGGCGGCCCAGCCGGTCTGCGGTCACACCAGTGACGACCACCAGCAACAAGGCCGGCAGAAACTGGACCAGCCCGATCCACCCGAGCAGTGCCGCATTCTGCGTCAGGTCATACATTTGCCAGGCAACAGCCACAGAGACGATCTGCGCCGCCAGAGATGTCAGGAAGCGCGACAGGAAGTATCTGCGATAGGAGGAATGGCGAAACGCCGCGAACCGGTCAGTCATGATGCGGCCCAGTGAGCCCGTATCAGGCAGAAGTCAATCAGGCGGCCTGATTCTCTACACGGTTCCGGCCGGATGACTTGGCCTGATAGAGCGCCACATCGGCGCGCTTGACCAGATCGGCCACCGTATCTTCCGGCCCCAGCACGGTGCCAACGCCCGCGCTAAGCGTTATGCTGATCTCGCACTCTCCCTTGTTCACGGAGAAAGGTTTTGCTGCAACAGCCTGACGAATGCGCTCAGCCGCAGCGCAGGCGAGGTCTCCAGGCGTCTCTGGCATGATGACGAGGAATTCCTCGCCGCCCGGTCGGCAAACCACATCCAGCGCCCGCACATTGGATTTCAGACGGCTGGCAACTTCGATGAGGACTTCATCCCCGGCATCATGGCCGTAAGTGTCGTTTACGGATTTGAAGTGATCGATATCCGCCATCATGACGGAGACAGGCGCACCGCCCATCACTGCGCGGCGCATGAAGGAATCGAGCTGATTCGTCATGAAGCGGCGATTGTAGAGACCGGTCAGCTGGTCGATGATCGACAGCTCCAGCCCGCGATCCACACGCTCTCTTAGCATATCGATATAGCGGGCACGGCGAGCCTGTGTGCGAACCCGCGCGAGCAATTCCTGCCGGTCGACCGGCGAGAAAATCACATCGCTGGCGCCAAGCTCCAGCCCCTTGCCGGCGCGCTGTTGGTCTTCGGGATCACAGAGCAGAAGGATCGACAGCGAGCGCGTGGCTTCACTGGACTTGAAATGTGCGCACAATTTGAGCGCGTCAAAGCGGTCGCTCAGCATTGAGAGCAGCAGGATATCAACGCCCTGCTCTGCCAGGTTCGAAAGCCCACCTGCCTCAATCAGCGTGACAGCATTATGGCCGCCGGATCTCAACATGTCGGCAATGCGGGCAGAGCTGCGCGGATTGTCATCCACCACGAAGACACGGGCCGGCTTGTCGCGAATTCTCTGCAGCGGGTTTTCGTTCACTTCGTCCCTCAGGCCACTGGCCTGACGCTGGCGAAGTTCCGCAGCGACGGAATTGTAGCGTGTCAGCGCCCCGATGCGCGACATCAGCGCGAAGTCTTCAAACGGCTTGGTCAGGAAGTCTTCCGCACCCGCATCCAGTCCGCGGATACGGTCTTCGGTGTCATTCAGCGCCGTCACCATGACGACTGGAATGTGGGCCGTTTCGTTGTCAGACTTGAGGCGCTTGCAAACCTCATAGCCATCCATGCCCGGCATCATAACGTCCAGCAGGATAATGTCCGGCTGTTCGTTCTTGGCCATGCCCAGCGCTTGCATGCCGTTTTCGGCGAGCAAGACAGTATAGTATTGAGCTTCGAGACGAGCTTTCAGAAGACGTCGATTGGCCTCGATATCATCAACAACAAGGATTCTGGCACTCACGCCGCCTCCTTGGGCATCAATGCCTCAACCGCCTTTATAAAAGTTGATATCTGGATGGGTTTGGAGAGATAGCCCTCACACCCTGCTTCGCGCACGCGCTGTTCGTCTGCCCGCATGGCAAATGCGGTAACAGCCAGCACCGGAATGTGCGCGACCTTGTCATCATCTTTCAACCAGCGCGTAATATCCAGGCCGGAAACTTCGGGCAGCTGGATGTCCATGATAATGAGATCGGGCAGCTCCCTGCGAGCGATCTCAACGGCTTTTGCGCCGTCACGGCACTGGTAGGTCTCAAAGCCATAGGCGTCCAACAAGTCGCAAAACAGGCGCATGTTGAGTTCATTGTCCTCAACAACCAGAACTTTCCTGGTTTGCGTCTTAGTCATGATGGTTGCGGATGCCTTTGGTTCTGGGCGATTCTAGGAGTTGAATTCCAGCTACACCTTAATTCCTTAACACGGGTTTACGAGTTTCTGTCGAACCGATTGCTCGAATTCGAGGAACATGGCAAGAACATCCTGAAATGTATACACTATGCCGCGAATGCTACCACATGGCCGATGAGGCACATGATGTCTGCCCGAAATGCACCGGGCGGCGCGTTTTGCAGCACCCTGCCCTCAGATCGCTCACCATAGCCCACATGGATTGCGACGCCTTCTTCGCGGCAATCGAGAAGCGCGACAACCCGGAACTGAAGGACAAACCCGTCATCGTGGGCGGCGGACAGCGCGGCGTTGTTGCCACATGCTGCTACATTGCGCGCCTGTATGGCGTGCGGTCTGCGATGCCAATGTTCAAGGCGCTGAAAGCCTGTCCGGATGCTGTCGTGGTCAGGCCGAACGGCGACAAATACCGAGAGGCTGCGCTGCAGATCCGGGCGAAGATGGAAGCGCTCACGCCATTGGTTCAGCCTGTTTCTGTGGACGAGGCCTATATGGATTTGTCAGGCACCCAAGCAGTGCATGGCGCGCCACCAGCGGCATCCTTCGCGCGCCTTGCGGCGGAGATTGAACGGGATATTGGCGTAACCGTCTCGATCGGTCTTTCGGTGAACAAGTTCCTCGCCAAAACCGCCAGTGAACTGGACAAGCCGCGAGGCTTTGCCGTCATCTCTGCGGAAGAGGCCGAGAGCCTGCTGGGACCGAAGCCCATCGGCTTTCTGCATGGGGTGGGGCCCAAACTGGCCGCCAAGCTCGAATCGGATGGATACGAACTTGTGGAAGACATCCACCGCGCCGATGTGAAAACGCTGATCTCGCGCTATGGCGAAACCGGCATGTGGCTGAAACAAAGGGCACACGGCATCGACAACCGACCTGTGCGCATCGATGAAGAGCGCAAATCCGTTTCCGCGGAAACCACATTCAATGAGGATGTTTCCGATGCTGCCTGGCTGGAGGACCAGCTATGGCGGCTGTGCGTGAAGACGGCAGACCGCGCCAAGAAGGCCGGCCTGGATGGCAGCGTCGTGACGCTGAAACTGAAGACCGCCGACTTCCGGACACTGACCCGCCGCACCTCTCTGTCTGAGCCGACACAACTCGCGCAAACCGTATTCCGGGCCGCCAAGGTCCTTCTGACGAAGGAGACATGTGCGCGTGTGCGCTATCGCCTGATCGGGGTTGGCCTGTCCGAACTGTCGGATCACAGGGCCGATGGCGCAGACCTGCTGGACCCGTTGATCGCCAAGCGTGCAGCAGCCGAACGCGCCTCCGATATTGCACGGGAAAAGTTCGGAGTAGACGCCGTGATTACCGGTCGGGCAGCGCGGATGAAAAAGCTGCAACCCTGATAGTCGTATTTTCATTCTCCCCACCCTTGCCGAGCGCCGCAGGCAGGGTCTAGGGACGCAGGGACATCAACAAGGAGCATTCCATGTCCACACCCGAAGCTCGCCTCGACTCCCTCGGTATCGTCCTGCCGGAGCCGATGAAACCTGTCGCCACCTATGTGCCATACGTTCAGACGGGCAATCTGCTGTTTGTCTCCGGTCAGGTGAGCGCCTCTTCCGATGGCCTCGTCAAAGGCCGTCTGGGTGAGAATATGGAACTGTCTGCCGGGCAGCAGGCGGCGCGCCTTTGCGGCATCAACCTGATCGCACAATGCAAGGCAGCCCTGGGCGACCTCTCCCGTATCAAGCGTGTCGTGAAACTCGGCGGCTTTGTGAATGCAGCGCCAGGCTTCACGGATATTCCGCAAGTCATCAATGGCTGCTCGGACCTGATGGCTGACGTCTTCGGCGATGCTGGCAAGCATGCGCGCTCGGCCGTTTCCTGCCCGGAACTGCCCCTCGGCGTGGCCGTCGAAGTTGACGGCATCTTCGAGATTGCTGACTAAGAAAACATGGCGGAGCGGTTCTTCCTGTCAGACTATGTCTACGCCCATAGAGGGCTGTGGGGCGCAGGCTGTGTGGAGAACACGCTCCCCGCTTTTCAGGCCGCAATCGACGCTGGCTTGGGCATTGAATTTGATGTTCGGCTGACGGCAGACAATGAGGTCGTCGTATTTCACGATAGCGATCTCTCGCGCCTCTCCGACCGGACTGACAACATCAACCAGCTGTCCTGCACACAGCTGCAAGACGTACCGCTTATTCTGGGGGCGCGTATCCCAACCTTTCGCGAATTGCTGGATATGTGGCCGCGCGACCTGCCGCTGCTGACCGAGATGAAGGTAGATAAGGACACAGACCCGGTCGCATTGGCACATCAGACAGGAAAGATGCTGCTGGCGCATAAAGGTCTGGTGGCGGCGATGAGCTTTTCCGAAGCCTGTGTGCGCGCCCTTCCGGACGGCTTTATGCGCGGACAGCTCGTTGGCCCCAGCGAAACGATCGGGGCCAACAGCTTCGAGAGCATCATCGAGCGCGCTGTGGCTGACGGCATCGACTATGTGGCCGTCAATATTTCCGATGTCAGCAAGGCAGCAGAGCTGATCCCCGCAAACTATCCGCGCGTCACATGGACGGTGCGCACAGAATCTGAAGCCCAGGAAGCCGCAGATAAAAAAGCGGCAATCATCTTCGAACTGCTCGCCCCGGCACTGGTCACAGGCATCGCCATGCCCTAGTTTCGGGGTATGGACGATACCGCGCTGAAAATCAGTTTTGCTTCAGCGCTGGCCGATGTCAGCCGCGAAGAATGGAATGCCGTCGCGAACCCGAAAGGCGTCCGCTATGATCCGTTCCTGAAATGGGAATTCCTGGAGAGCATGGAAAGCTCCGGCGCAGCCACTGCTGCGACGGGCTGGATGCCACGCCACATTCTGCTGCGGGATGCCTCCGGAAAACTGAAGGCAGCCATGCCGCTCTATGGCAAGAGCCATTCGCGCGGAGAGTTTGTGTTCGACCATTCCTGGGCTGATGCCTTTGAACGTGCCGGCGGAGTCTATTACCCGAAACTGCTAGGCGCCGTGCCATTCACGCCTGTGACGGGCCGACGGTTTCTGGTGGAGCCTGGCCCGGATGAAGCGCGCCTGAAGACCGCCCTGCTCTCAGGCGCCATACAGCTGGCCGAAAGCAATGAACTCTCCTCTCTGCATATAAACTTCCTGCCAAAGGAAGACGCAGAGATGATGGAACGCAACGGCTTACTATTACGCACGGACCAGCAGTTCCACTGGCAAAACAAAGAGTATAATACGTTCGCGGATTTTCTGGACGATCTTTCTTCCGCCAAGCGAAAAAATTTGCGCAAGGAGCGGCAAAAGGCTCAACAGGGCCTTGAGTTTTTACATCTGCGCGGGGACGAGATCACCGAGGATCATCTCGATACGTTCTTTGTCTTCTACATGGACACCGGCAGCCGAAAGTGGGGCTCACCCTATCTGACCCGCAAGGCCTTCTCCCTGCTGCGCGAGCGAATGAGCGACGATTTGCTGTTTATCTTCGCGATGGAGAATGGCGTGCCGATTGGCGGCGCCATGAACTTGATCGGTTCAGATACTCTGTATGGTCGCTATTGGGGCTGTACCGTGCACAGACCGATGCTGCACTTTGAAACCTGCTATTATCAGGCTATCGACTATGCCATAGCGCATGGTCTGAAATTCGTGGAGGCGGGCGCGCAAGGCGGTCACAAGCTGGCCCGCGGCTATGC
>TARA_R100000365_G_C2748384_1_pt1 | contig 11795 bp, 10 predicted proteins | sample TARA_R100000365 | Tara Oceans TARA_R100000365 (sample SAMEA2620668) | marine metagenome | biome: marine biome (ENVO:00000447); feature: mesopelagic zone (ENVO:00000213); material: "saline water (ENVO:00002010), including plankton (ENVO:xxxxxxxx)" | depth 1000 m | reverse complement strand
TTTCGGGACTGGTGACGTATCCGGCTGTCCCATCGGATGCTTGTAATAGAGGATCTCTCGTTCTCCGGAGCTCGAAAGTCCAGAAGTGGGAACGAGATCCATGCCGCAAATTGGACATGAGCCGTCGGGGTCTGTTGAGATGTAATGGGGATGCATCGGGCAAGTATATTGCTGCGCCTGTCCGGGCTGGCTGTCGGCTTGCGCCATTGCGGTTTGGCTAATGGGAAGCGCCTGCTCGCCGCTGCAGGCGGAGAGCAGAAGACCGAGCGCGGATGCGCCAAGGAGAAGTGTGTGTTTCATCGGGTCACCAATAGAGCGTTCATCCGCGCGATCGCATTGTCGCGGCGGGATTGTTCAAGCGCGATCTGCGCGCGAAGGGCGATGGCGGCGATTTCGCCATCAATGATTGGAGAATAGTCGCCAATGCCGGACTCATATGTGGTCAGTTGCGCGGCGACCTGGTCGGCGATGGCGTCAATTTTCTGTTGGAAAACTGCAATACTCTCATCAGCCGCGCGACGCGTTGCATCGAAAGCGGCATATTGCGCAGAGGCCGTTCTTGCGGCGGCCATGTAGCGCGCGCGAGCCGCCTCTCGGTCGGCCTTTGCCGCGCGTAGCGCAGGAGCCTGCCGGCTTTCGGCCCAGAGCGGGATCGTGAATGTTACCGCCCCGGACACCCAATCGTCACCTGCAAAGGTCGACCCCGGTGCGCCGCTGCCTTGATCGCGTTGCTGATAAGTCAGCTGCGCACCCCAATTGGGCTTGTAGTCAGCTTCCGCCTGGTCAACGCCCGCGTCGGCGACATCGATCGCCTTGTCGGCGACGCGGACAAGGTGGAAGGCTTGAGCGTCTCCGTTCCAGTCCAGGACCGTGAGCGCCGGAGCAGGCGTTGCCGGGACCAAACCCACGAGGTCGATCAGCTGAGCGTCGACCTGGCTTAGCTGCCCCTCCAGCTCGGCCAAAGTTCGGGCAACCTCAGCCCTTTCGACATCAATCTCAGCCAGCCGAAAAACAACCGGTCGCCCAGAATCGATCTCTGTTTGGACGATCTCTTCGAGTTCCGCATATTTGGCATCACGTTCTTCCGCCAGGATACGTTGAGCTTCAATCCGCCGTTTCTCGATCAGCGCAATCTGCAATGCAGCGCGCAACTCAGCGAATCGCATATCTGTCGCGGCATCATTCTGGACGGCCCGGCGCAGAGCCTCTGCGGATCGGGCCTCTCGGCCCGCCCAGTTTGGAATCTGTTGGCGAATGCCGATCGCCTTATTTGTCGGCAAAAATGTATCGAAAGAGGGATCAAAGATTGGGAAATTATTGATCCCAAGCGAGACCACTGGGTCAGGCAGGCCTGTCGCGGCTTGGGCGCGTTCGCGCGCGGCATCTGAACCATAGCGCATGGCGTCCAGAGCAGGGTGATCAAATAGCCGCGCTTCAAGTTCGTCCATGCTTTGGGCGATGGCTGCGGGACCGAGTGTGGCCAGTAGAAGCGCAGTCAGCGCAGGCCGAAGGGAATAGATAGGGGGTTTATACATCCTGATCTCCAATCAAAGGAGGCGAGTGAACAACGAAAAAGCCGCACTCGGTCAGCGACCGTGCGGCAAGGCGTGTTCACGTCAATCAGATCAGGAGAATTTGCTTGAGTTCAACAAGTGTTGGTTTGGCGACAAGGTCCAATAGGGGCGGACCAGTTGTCAGAACGAGGCGCGGTGTGTCAAATCCCGAAAACCGAGCCGTGAGCATGGTCACCAGATCGGTGGTCTGGGCCCCGCTAAAAGGCGCGGGCTGAACGACTTCATCAGCGCTTGCAAGCGTGGTTTCGCAATCAAAACATCCCGTACAATCAGGGTCCGAAGGAGCGGCAGGCGTCTGATCGACCTGCATTCCAGCCATATGATCATGGCAGGTATCAGTGTCGGACATCGCCGCGCTGTCGTGATGAGCGCCGATTTCTACATGCGCGGCGTCATCATGGCCTGTCAGACAGCAGGCCATTGCCGGCGCACTGATCATTGCGATTATCGCAAAGACAGAGAGAAGGCGGGCAAATGGTATCATCGCGTTGCCTATACCCGAATTGTCTAAAGAAACAAATACCCCACACGGGCATGTGATCTGAAGGTGCTGCTATTTTCGACGTCCACCCAATACGGCGACCAGTTCTTCGACCTTTTCTCGCCTTGCCTTGAGGCTGTTGCCTTTCAATGCGCTCTCGACGCAGTTTTCCAGATGATCGTCCAGCATCACCGTCTCAAGACTGGTCAGCGCGGCCTTGATCGCCTGGACCTGACGGACAATGTCGACGCAATAGCGATCTTCATTGACCATTTTAGCAACGCCGCGAACCTGTCCTTCGATCCGGGAAAGGCGGCGTGTGACATTTGTGCGCGTATCTGGTTTCATTGAAAATACCTCTTGGGGGTATTATGACACAGTTTTCTAGCACATCAAAGGCTGATAGTGTTGAAGGTTCTACACATTGGTTTGCGAGCCAGCATATCGGACAGCTTCGTCTCTTTTGCTTTCAAGAATATCAAGGAAAGTTCGCGTTAATCGCGACACTGGCCGATGCTGAGGAAGAAAAAGATCGTAGTCAAATAAAATTTCGGGTTCAAACCTTCGGACAACGATGTTGCGTTCCAAAAAATCAATAGCTGTAATTGGGTTAATGATAGAAATCCCAATTCCTCTAAGCACTAGACCGCAGATCGTAGCCGCGTACTGGGTTTCGGCTACGACATTTCTAACGACGCCGAAGTCTTCAAAGAGTCGATCCGTTCTGGCGCGGGTTACATCTTCCATTCCAAGAGAGATGAAGTCTTCTCCTGATAGGTCTTCTGGTGAAATCACCAATTTCGAGCATAGTCGGTGATCTTCGGGTAAGACACATACACCTGGAATGCTCAAGAATGAACGTTTGATCACGCCGGGATAATCGCCAGGTCTCGCCAACCCAAGATCGAATTGTTGAGCCGCCACCCATTGGCGAACCGTGGACGAGCTTCGCGTCTGCAACTGGATCGTTACGGTTGGGTGTTCGGCTCTGAATGCTTCGATAACAGCGGGCATGAAGCCCATTGCTAGGGCAGGGAGACAGGCAATCCTCAAGTTGCCAGATCGGAAGCTTTTGATGTCATCTGCCGCTCGACGCAGAGCGTCCATGCCGGCGAAGGTTCGTTCGACTTCGCTGTAAAGCGACTCAGCTTCCGGCGTAGGAACCAGCGGGCTTCCTTTCGCGCGGATGAACAGGGAGAAGCCCACCGAGCGCTCTAGGTCTCCAATTAGGCGGCTCACGGCGGGTTGAGATAGATGAAGATAATCTGCAGCATTTGTGACTGATCCGGTCATCATAACTGCCCTAAAGGCGTCGAGTTGGCGAAGATTCATGTTGTCTCTATCATCCGCGGGGGTATCATATTTTCGCATACCCTAGTCACATTTCTCTATTTTACAATATGCCCCAATTCGTCGAGAAGAGATCTGGAATGCTTGGTCTTTGGCTGAAAGGCTGTTTGTCGATGAGGAGTGTTTCTTATGCTTTTGGGTTGCTTTAGAAGCGATCGTTTACTCCTCGGTTTAGTGATTGCTCTTTCCGTTGCTGCGTCGGCCTTAGCGCAGAGCGGCAAAACAACGGTCGATTTGGTGCGTGAACGCGGGGTGCTTCGGTGCGCAGTCCACACAGGGTTCGCAGGTATGTCGGCACCTGATAGCAACGGTCAGTGGAAGGGCTTGTTTGTCGACTATTGCCGAGCGTTGGCGGCGGTGATTCTCGAAGACCCGGATAAAGTTCGCTTCATACCAGTTTCTTCTCAGCAGCGTTTTACCGTTTTGCAAACGGGTGAAGTTGACGTGCTGTCGCGAACAACAAGTTGGACACTCTCGAGAGATTCGAGCCTTGGCCTGAATTTTACGGGTGTGCTTTTCTTCGATGGTCAGGGATTCTTGGTCCCTGCCTCCCTTGGCGTCCAATCAGTAAATGATCTCGATGGAGCTACAATCTGCATAAAGTCCGGCACGACCGCGGAGCTTAATACCGCTGAATATTTCGCCGCAGCCGGACTGAAATTTCGACCTGTCGTGTTTCAAGGTTCGGAGGAGGCCAAGCTGGCCTTTTTTTCAGGTCGCTGTGATGCGCTCACAACGGATGCGTCGGTACTAACAAGCGTGCGCATTGCCGATGCAGAAAGACCGGAGGACTATGTTGTTCTGCCAGAGCGGTTATCGAAGGAGCCGCTATCGCCAACGGTGAGAAGTGACGATGACCAGTGGTTTGATATAAACAAATGGCTCTTGACTGTGCTGATCGCTGCCGAAGAGCACGGCATCACTCAGTCAAACGTTGCTACGCTGAAGGATACCTCAGCCAACGCTGAAGTTCAGCGAATACTGGGGGTAAAACCTGGCATGGGACGGGCTCTGGGTCTCGACGATAATTGGGGATATCGAGCCATCGAAGCAGTTGGGAATTACGAAGAGCTATATGAGCGTCACATTGCACCACTGGGCATCGAGCGCGGTCAAAATCATCTATATACCGAGGGCGGGCTCATGTATCCGCTCCCGATACGCTAGTTGCGCCGATGAGACTGTCATCGGTTCTTAAGCGTTCTAGCGACCGGGTGGGGCTAGGCCAAGTGTCCGCAAGGGCGGCCCAAAACACAATATATCAAATTGTTCTCTTGGGTTGTTTCTTGGCTCTGTTTGGATTGCTGATATCCAACGTTCAAGTCAACTTGGAAGACAGAAACATAAACACAGGCTTTGCGTTTTTGTCCGACCCCGCTGGATTCAGTATCGGCGAAAGTGCAATTAGAGTTTTCTCTACAGATCCCTATTGGCGGGTGATTCTAGCTGGGGTTTTGAACACGCTCAAAGTCGCGGTAATTGCCATCTTCCTATCTTCTATTCTCGGTGTGATTATTGGTGTCTCACGCTTATCGCCGACATGGGTTATTGCGCGCTCCGCAGCATTTTATGTTGAAATCTTCCGCAATATTCCACTCCTGCTGCAGTTAGTATTTTGGTACGCCATATTAACTCATGCGCTTCCCATTCATCAAGAGGCATGGAATCCCCTTCCAGGGGTGTACATTAGCAATCGAGGGTTGTTCTTGCCAGCGTTGTCCGGGTGGCTTGTGCTTCCGGCTGCGCTTTTATCCATGGTGGTCGTCAATTGGTTGGTTAAAAGGATTTTTCGCAAGTGGGAAATCTCAAATGGACGCTTGCGCGAGCGCATTATTGGTTGGCTAGCGTCAAGCGCCGCAGCCGCAGCTGTCATTTTTTGGATTGGTGGCGGTCTAAGTGTGGATGTCCCGTATCCCGAACGATTTAACCTCACTGGAGGATTGGAGTTATCGGCGGAATATCTCGCGCTACTATTAGCGCTCACACTCTACACCGCAGCTTATATCGGGGAGATTGTTCGAGCCGGAATATTATCAGTTCCGAAAGGTCAAAAAGAGGCAGCCAGTGCTCTAGGGCTCTCGCGATGGAGTATTTCCCGTAAGATCGTTCTTCCTCAGGCGTTGAGAGTTGTAATACCCCCAACCACAAGTTGGCATATCAATACAATCAAAAACAGTTCTCTGGCGATTGCTATAGGGTATCCAGATCTCGTTTCTATAACTGACACCACAATAAATCAAACAGGTCAGGCGATAGAGGGAGTGGCCATAATAATGTCGGTTTATCTGACGATTAGCCTTAGCCTTTCTGCAATTCTGAATTGGTATAATAGACGGGTTTCGAAGCAAGCACTTATTACTACCGGTGGAGGCTTTGCGCAGTTGCCGGACCAAGTGAACTGGTCGTCTTGGATTGACGTGCGGGCGTGGTTCAAGAGAAACCTCTTTCGAGACAGAGCGACTACGTTTGCAACCCTAGGGGTTGGTCTTTTGAGTGCGTGGCTTCTCAGTCTGATCATTCAGTGGGCGATTTTGGGTAGTGTGGTTAGCGGCGGTCCTGAGGACTGTCGTGCGGCATCTGGGGCCTGCTGGGCGTTTGTGGTTGAAAAACACCGGTTCATCTTGTTCGGCACCTATCCGGAGTCGGCACTTTGGCGCCCCGTGACGTCTATTGTGTTGTTTGCGGTCATTGCCGTTGCTTCCTTTTATCGCCGACTTTGGGGGCCGTCATTGCTCTTCGCTTGGATCGCGGTCATTTTTGGGATGGTTTTTTTAATGTTTGGGGGGCTCGTTCCAGGGATGACATTCATCCCGACAGGGAGTTGGGGTGGCCTTCCTGTGACTCTGATCCTCGCTAGCGTTGCAATCATTGCCGGGTTTCCGCTCGCAGTGCTCTTGGCGCTTGGGAGGACATCATCTTTACCAATCATCCGAATGCTGTGTGTAGGATATATTGAGCTAATTCGAGGCGTCCCTCTGATTAGTATTCTGTTTATGGCGGCAATTCTTTTCCCACTTTTTTTGCCGCCATCAATAACCATCGATAATCTTTTGCGGGTGCAAATCGGACTTACGCTATTTACCGCTGCATATATGGCTGAGGTCATTCGGGGTGGTTTACAAGCGGTGGCGAAAGGGCAGTACGACGCAGCGGCCGCGCTTGGCCTTGGGTACTGGAATCGGATGTCTCTAGTTGTTTTGCCGCAAGCGCTCCGAGTGAGTTTTCCTGGCATGGTAAATACATTTATCAGCGAGATTAAGAATACAACGCTAGTCGTGATAGTGGGCGTTTTTGATATCCTTAACGCAACTAAGGCGTCGTTGACGGACGTAGAATGGCGACCATTTTTTATTGAAGCTTACGTGTTCACTGGCGCGATCTTTTTTGTGCTTTGCTTCTTCATTACGCGCTTAAGCAAGAAGGTCGAAGATGCCACACAACCGTCTAGCGTTAACTGAGGGAGGTGCGTCGAATGGATGAACCGGAAAGAAATAGGTTGAATACATCAACCGAAGAGTCGCGACCGCAAAGCGGCGTCGAAAGTAAAGTCCTACAACCCGCTACATTAGTGGCGCGCGCAGGACTGGGGCCATCTGAACAAGATGGCATGCTAAATACTGCCGTCTATCGTGCGTCGACCATCGTTTACCCTACGGTGCAATCCTACAAGGATCGCCATGATGGATTCTATGACGACGTTGTTTATGGGCTTTATGGAACAAAAACGACTTATGCCTTGGCGCGTGCGGTGCAGGCGCTTGAGGGAGCCAACTCAACCTTGATTGTTTCTTCGGGAACTGCAGCGAACGCGATTTCGATGTCTACATTCGTCGAATCTGGTGATCATCTTTTGGTCGCGGATTGCGTTTATGGCACGACGCGAAAGTTCGCCGATACTGTTTTGACGCGGTTCGGTGTCGAGGTTAGCTACTTCGATCCGGGCGTTGGAGCGGATATAAGAGACGAAATTCGACCCAACACGCGCGCAATTTTTATCGAGGCGCCCGGATCCCAACTGTTCGAAATGATCGACGTTCCTGCTATAGTGGAGGTGGCCCGGAAGGCCGGTGTGATTACGCTCATGGACAATACATGGGCGTCTCCTCTGCATTTCCGTCCACTCGATGTTGGCATAGACGTGTCGATTCAAGCCGGAACCAAATATCTTTCAGGCCATTCCGATGTAATGCTCGGAACGATTAGTGCCTCTAAGCGCGAGCACTATGAGTTACTCAAGGACATGGCCGGACGTATGGGAAACTGCGCTGGGCCGGATGAGTGTTATCTTGTTCATCGCGGTCTCAGGACCTTGGACGTCAGGATGGATCGTCATGTAAGAAATGCAGCGATATTGGTAGATTGGTTGTTAGCGCAGCCCGAGGTTTCTAAAGTGCTTTATCCCGCATTAGAAGTCGATCCTGGGTACGCTTTGTGGAAGCGGGATTTTAAGGGCGCGTCAGGCTTATTCGGTGTTCGTATGCGCGGAATGTCGCGAGCCGCTGAAGATGCATTCTTCAACCATTTGAATTTGTTCAAGATGGGATCGAGTTGGGGGGGGTATGAAAGCCTTATTGTCCCCGCATGGCCCCTACCTCAGAGGAGCCGGCGATCTCTTGATAAAAATGAAAGCCTGCTACGTGTGCATGCGGGGCTAGAAGATCCTGCTGACCTAATAGATGACTTGAACGCAGCATTTGTACGCATGAGGCGAGCAGTATGACGATGGCGAGATTAGAATCCGAAAACCACAAGACGACCGAAAAACCTAAAGATGAGGCTATCAAGATTGAAAAAATCGACAAATGGTATGGTGAGTTTCAAGTGCTTAAGGACCTTTCGCTCACGGTAAGTGCCGGAGAACGGATTGTTATCTGTGGTCCATCTGGGTCTGGGAAATCGACGCTCATTCGTTGTGTGAATCGCTTAGAGACGTTCGATCGTGGGCGGATTATCGTGAACGGCGTCGAGCTAGCCGAAAACGAGAAGGCGATTCGAGAGATCAGGGCCGAAGTTGGCATGGTGTTTCAGAACTTTAACCTGTTTCCCCATATGACAGTGCTACAAAACTGCACACTGGGACCGATGCGCGTAAACGGAGAAGCGCGAGCGGATGCAGAACGTCATGCGCTCGATTATCTTTCTCGTGTCAAAATTGTAGATCAGGCCAACAAGTATCCAGGTGAATTGTCTGGAGGTCAGCAACAGCGCGCAGCTATTGCGAGAGCGCTATGCATGCAGCCAAAAATTATGTTGTTTGATGAGCCCACGTCAGCACTTGATCCTGAGATGATCAAGGAAGTTCTTGAGGTTATGGTGAGCTTGGCAGAAGATGGTATGACAATGTTATGTGTGACGCATGAAATGGGATTTGCTCGGCAGGTAGCTCATCGCATCATCTTTATGGATGAGGGACGGATCGTTGAAGACGCTTCGCCAGAGGTTTTTTTCACCAAATCGACAAATCCGCGAACGCGGGCGTTTCTGGGACAAATTCTCAATTAGTCAAAACCACCTATGTTGATCACGAGCTGCCTCCAGGGGGAGCGCTGCTCTGACTTAACGCCATCGTGTCCCACAATAATGGGTTTATGACACCAATTCTTGATGCCGTCATTGGGAGTTATGTCGCCATGTCTTGGGTCATAACAGTGGCGTATAACTTTCGCACATAATTCGATTTGACGACATGGGTCGTTCCCCGCCATCGTTTTCGAGTGGTGTAATATCAGCGCCGTGAATTCGAGGGCCGGAGTTTCGTTATTGGCGAATTTCTGAGGCCACGTGCTTGGATCAACATTCGGCGTTACCTTTATGGAGGGGTATAATGCAAAAGCGAAAATGGCTTGTCAAAAACGCACTTCAATCGACGGCTCTGACAACAACAATCTGTCTAATGGCACCGTATTCTGGATCTGCTATGGCGCAGGAAGCGGACATCGAGGAAAGTTCGGCGCGCTCCATGGAGACTGTCGTCGTTACTGGAACTCGACGTGCAGACAGGTCTGCGGCGGACTCGCTCATTCCGATTGACGTGATTAGCGGTGAAGAGCTTGCAAAAAATGGCGCGTCCGATTTTACGGATATATTGCGGACTCAAGTGGTCTCGCTAAACGTTCAAAGGTTCGTGACCAATGATGGTGCCGTATTCCAGCGACCGTTCACGCTTCGAGGCTTAGCACCTGATCAGACTTTGCTACTGGTCAATGGAAAACGCAGACATCGTGCAGCGACCATTCAGTTTAGCCGACTACCTCTTACCCTTGGTGCCCAGGGCCCAGATCTTGGAACCATCCCGTCTAACGCGATACGGCAATTAGAAGTCCTTCGAGATGGGGCCTCGGCTCAATATGGATCTGACGCTATTGCGGGTGTTGTCAATTTGGAGCTCGCTGAAGACAGTGACGGGTTCACTCTATCGACACGATATGGGCAGTTTTTTGCTGGCGATGGCAATGACCTTCAGGTTCAGGCTAATCTAGGCCTGCCCCTCGGGCCGGATGGCTTCTTTCATGTTGCAGGCGAATATCAGACTTCTGATACAACTTCTCGAGGGGCGCAACGCCTGGATGCGCAAGCGTTGATCGATGCTGGTAATTCCGATGTCGCAAACCCCGCGCAGCGTTGGGGTAATCCAGACGCTGAAGCTTTTAGGTCATTTTTTAATGCCGGTATTGAGCTTGATGAATCCACGGAGGTTTATCTATTTGGCAATCTGGCTTGGTCGGACAGCGTGACAGGCTTCTTTTATCGGAACCCGGAAACACGGACCAACGTTTTTGCAAGTGTCCCTTTGACCGACTCCCCTGGCGGCGATCGGTTTAGCTTTACAGAAGTTTTCCCAGGCGGGTTTTCGCCGGCCTTTGGCGCTGAGAGTTGGGATTGGAGCCTTGCAGCCGGCGTGAGAGGAAGCATTTGGGGCGATGTCGGATACGATTTAAGCGTTTATCACGGTGAGAATGAGGTCGATTACAATATTTCTAACACTGTTAACCCCTCACTAGGGCCAGCATCGCCCACGGCCTTTGATCCCGGTACCTTGGAACAGCGAGAAACCACGGTTAATCTCGATTTTGTGGTTCCTGTAGAGGTGGGTCTTGTAGCCCCCCTTAATGTTGCTTGGGGCGCGGAATACCATGACGAAGCGTATCAGGTCACGACCGGTGATCCTGCCTCGTACGAGATCGGTCCGTTTGCCGCATATATTGACCCCGATACCGGACTTCCAGGGCAGGCCTTACAGGTCGGTTCCAATGGTTTTCCTGGGTTCAGCCCGCAAGAGTCCGGAGAGTTCGATCGCTGGAATTATGCTCTCTACGCAGATGTTGAGGCTGATCTGACTGATCGATTAAGTGGGGGTGTAGCCATTCGATTTGAAGACTTCAGCGATTTCGGAACAACTTTCAACTGGAAGGTGGCCGGACGTTATGAAATTGTCGATGGTTTAGCCGTTCGAGGGTCGGCGAATACGGGATTTCGTGCCCCAACGCCTGGTCAGGCAAATGTCTCTCAAACGTCGACTAACATCAATCTTGACACAGGAGCGGTGATATCCAGCGGAATCATTCCGCCAACCAATCCTGTTGCTCAGTTCTTCGGTGCCCAGCCATTGGATGTGGAGGAGTCTTTCAACTATGCCGCAGGAGTGGTCTTTGATGGACTAGGGGATTTGTCGATCACCATTGACTATTTTAATATCGAGCTTGAAGACCGAATTAGCGTGTCTGGAGATATTCCAATTTCCGATACGGAGCGTCAGGCATTAATCGATGCTGGAATTAATGCCGGAGGTTCTTTTGAAGAGATTCGGTTCTTCACAAATGCATTTGATACCGAAACAGAAGGCGTCGATGTGGTCGCGACTTATCCAATTGCGTTCGCTAACGGATCGCGCCTTGATTTGATGGCATCATTGAATTGGACGCAAACTGAAGTCACTGAGGTCCGGAATCCGACTGCAATTAACCGGGAACGCACTCTGGAGATTGAAGATTTTGTGCCGAATACACGCGGTTTGTTGCAGGCAAACTATCAACGGGGGCCCTTGTCGGCGCTTGTTCGCGCCAACTACTACGGAGAGTGGACAGACTACGGTAGCAATGCGGACGGTTCTGGAGATCAGACATTTGGTGAGGAAGTGCTCGTGGACCTCGAGGTTTCATATGATGCGCGCGAGAATTTGACCCTCAGCATTGGTGCAGAAAATGTCTTTGACGAGTTTCCGGACCGCGACGTGCGGCAAGGCAATATCAACAGTGGTATAATCTACCCAAGATTTGCACCGACAGGTTTTAACGGCGGTTTTTGGTACGTTAAAGCGACAGCTTCATTCTAAATTGGTTGATATTTGATAAGCCTGCGCAGCCCTTAGACTTATCGTCTGCGCAGGCGAT
>TARA_R100000365_G_scaffold3623_1_pt1 | contig 11837 bp, 9 predicted proteins | sample TARA_R100000365 | Tara Oceans TARA_R100000365 (sample SAMEA2620668) | marine metagenome | biome: marine biome (ENVO:00000447); feature: mesopelagic zone (ENVO:00000213); material: "saline water (ENVO:00002010), including plankton (ENVO:xxxxxxxx)" | depth 1000 m | reverse complement strand
ACCCGATGAGCTTGGCAACCGTCTCCGGCGTCGCTGCAACGCGGGGCTCGCGTTCAGGCTCTCGTAAAATGGCTATCTGCATATCAAGCCCCCCGAAAATTGGGCACATACTTCCAGAACGGCCACTCACAGAGCGGCCGGCTGGATGTCTTCGTGGTTGACTCAGTCTGGGCGTTAATGGGCGACAAGAATGCCCTTGGCCTCGAAAATCTCGCGAATCTGGCGCACATATCCGTGGAAGGTCGGGTCCTCGTGGACGCGACTCCATTGCCGCGGACGCGGCATGTCGACCTTGAGATCGAGATCGATCCGGCCAGGACGCGGGGACATGACAATCACCCGGTCCGCAAGAAACACCGCTTCATCAATACCGTGGGTGATAAACAGGACGGTATTGCCCAGGCGCGCCCACATGGTCTGCAGATCCATGATCATCTGCTCGCGAGTCAGCGCATCCAAGGCGCCGAAAGGTTCATCCATGAGCAACAGGCCCGGCTCCTGGATAAGAGCGCGGCAGATCGCAACACGCTGGCGCATGCCGCCCGAAAGCTCGGAGGGATATTTCTTTCCGAAACCGGCAAGACCGACCTGATTGAGCAGTTCTTCGGCTTTGGCGGTGTACTTCTTGACATCCAGGCCCTTGATTTCGATAGGCAACAGAATGTTTTCGACAACCGTCCGCCAGTAGAGGAGCAGATCGGACTGAAATACCACACCAATTTTGGAATGGGGTTTGATCACGCGCTCGCTGTCGATGGTGATCTGGCCATCCGATATGGGGGTTAGGCCCGCCAAAAGCGAGAGCAATGTGCTCTTGCCGCAGCCGCTCGGACCGACCACCGCAACGAAACTCCCGCGCTCAATCTTGAGATCGATGGCATCGAGCGCCAGGACATCCTCACTCTCACGGGTGTGATAGATCTTGGTGAGCTGCGCGATATCGACTTCAGCGCCGATTGTAGGCGAAACTGCGCTCATTGGATGCTCCCATTCTCAACTTCAACAAAAGAATTCTGACAGGTGCTGGGGATCATTTTGCTGAATCCCGCTTATAGGCGACCTTGCTCTCGATAAAATCGAGGATGAAATAAAGACTCACGCCAAGGGCTGAAATCGCAACCACGCTCGCAAAATTGAGTGTCGTATCGAACAGCGAGTTAGCCTGAAGCTGAAGATAGCCCAATCCGCGCTCGGCGGCGACATATTCGCCGATTACCGCACCGATAACCGACAGCGAGATCGCGACCTTGAACCCGCCGAAAATATTGGGCAAAGCCGCGGGAAGTCGGACCTTAAAGAAGGTCTGGATCTCGTTGGCGCCCATCGAGCGCACAAGGTTTACCAGGTTCTTATCGAGCGACTGCAGCCCCACCACCGTCGAGATGACAATGGGAAAAAGGGCAATCAAGAAGGCAAGAGTAATCTTTGGCGCCCAGCCATAGCCAAGATAGAGAACCAGGATGGGAGCCAGCGCGACTTTTGGAATGGTCTGAAGAGCGACCAGCAGCGGATAAACCGCCTTTTCGAAAGCGCGCGAATAAAAGATCAGCAGGGAGAGGGGGATGCCGATGGCAACCCCCATTCCGAAGCCTGCTAACACTTCAAAAAGCGTGATGTAACCATGGCTGGCCAGGAGAGGAAGTTCATTGGCGATGCGTGTCGCAATCGCCAGGGGTGTGGGCAGTATGAATTCAGACAGTCCTGAAAGAGGAACGGCAATCTGCCAGACCGCAAGCAAAGCTACCGCAAGGAGCAGAGCGGAGAACCGCTCGGTCAACTGCTGTAACCTGAATTTGCGCTTAGCCTTTATGGTGTTTTTTTCCCGCTCGGTCTGCACCGCCACACTCCCTGAAAAACCTGAAACCCTAGCCATGCCATGCTACTCCGCCAGAAGTGAGTTGGAATAGAAAGTGTCCAAGGGTCTCAATTCCCCGACATTATCCGTGCTGGAAATAAGCTCCAGTGCGTCGGCGATCGCAGATTCCTCGATCCAGCCATAAGGATGGCCATCAATCTGGACGATTGAATCCGAGGTGGCCACGATCTGCTCGCGCTGAACCGACTCGGAGGGCCCGCCCGACCAGACGGACATCAGGGACTGTGTGGCTGCGTCAGGATCGGCTTTGGTCAGCTCGATCGCCTCATTTGTTGCCTCGATGAAACGATGCAACGCATCAGCATTGTTTTCCAATGCATCATCGCTCACCACGGCTGCAAGTCCGGGCACTGCAAGGCCATACTCGGCAAGATCAAGAGTGGGGAACTCTTGGCCAACCCTGTCAACGAGAACGGGAAGGTCGTTGGTTTGATAGACGCTGACCACGTCCACCTGCTTCTGCATAAACTGGGGAACGCGCGAGCCGGCGTCCATCTGAACCTTGTTGATCGAACCGCAGTCGATGTCGTTCATCAGACAGAACGCATCGAGATAGGAAGTGCCCGTTTCACCCACGGCATGGGCAATGGATTTCCCTTCCAGATCGGCAGGTACGTTAACAGGATTATCCTCATGAGAAATCAGGACAATCGGCGCCGCAGGTTGATATAGGGCCACCAACTTTACCGGCATACCCTGCTGGATAGCCGAGATCGCGAAAATCCCGGGCAGAATGACCACGTCTTCCTGCCCCTGCAAAAGCGCGCCCAGCGCGGCCTGGGCACCAGCGCCCTCACCAAAACTTACGTTGAGATCGCGCTCTTCATAAACGCCTTCTTGCTGACCGTGGTAGAAAAACCCGTATTCACCCTTCAGCTTCCAGCTAAACCGGACATTAATGTCATCGGCAGCAATTGCCGGAGCACCGGCAACAAGGGCGGCCATCGCGGCCGTGGAAAAAAGCGTGACGAGACGTCTTGTTTTTGAGCTGTGCATATCATCCTCCCGATGCGTCAGCGACTGTGTGTTGCCCTCGCCGCGCTCCTAGCCGGACAACACCACCCGGCACACGGTTCTAATTCTTGATCTCATATTGTGATCACATTTTCCGATTGTCAAGCTCTTAAGCGATGAAGTGACAACACTAGTGGCTATCGAGGCAGACTGAGGAAACTGGCAGGAACGCCAATGGATGATCTCCTGGCTAGGTATGATTATCCACAAACAGTGGCTGACGCTTGAGAAATACCCCTCTCGACGGGCATTTTGGCAACGATCGTTGCGGGAGCGCGAAATCCGATCATCTGGCGGAATCGCCGTCGGCCGGTCAATCCCAATGGAGCGGGTATCATTGGCAATTCACGGCAAGCCCAATTTTCGGCATTAGCGAGTTCGACCCCTGGCAACAGTGCAGGACGGCGTAATCTGAGACAGAATTTTCATATGGTGGAAACATTGGCAAAACCATATGCGCGGAAACGGCAAGCTGTGTTCATTTCCGCGTCAAACCAAAGCGAGGAGAAACGCAGATGCAAACCATTAGGCGCATTGATATCGAAGATGCCCGTTTACTTTTGAAGGGCGCAGCGGACAAAGCCAATGAAATCGGCGTACCGATGTGCATCGCCATCACCGATGATGGGGGCAATCTCGTTGCATTCGAACGGATGATAGGCGGCAAGGTCACCAGCATCACCATAGCCATCGATAAGGCATACACCGCGGCCGCAGCCAAAAAGGCAACCCATGAATATGGTCAGTCCAGCCAGCCCGGTAGCCCTGCTTATGGGATTAATTCGGCACTCGGGGGGCGACTGATGGTTGTCGCTGGAGGGCTCCCGATCGTCGTCGCTGGTGAGGTCGTCGGAGGGATCGGGCTAAGTTCGGGCACGCCTGATCAGGACAGACTCTGCGCGCAAGCAGGCATCGACGTCTTTATGAAGCACCAAGATCAGGGCCCTCAATCGTAGAGGTTGTTCCTTTTTTGATATCAGCAATTGAGCCTGACGCTGCCACACGGATTGCCCCAATTGCAGAGCAGCTCTAAACCGCCTGCAACGGCCGACCTGCAAAAGCGGACAAAATTGGACATCAACGCCCAGACAATCCTGCGTTCAAAAGGCCAATGCAGATGCTTGATAAGCACGAAATCAAGCTGCGGTCACAATTCTTGAAGCCGCAGCAACTCATCCGCAAGAGTAAATAGGCCGTCAAACCGACTTCGCCATTCAGATGAGGTCGCTTGTCCCAAGGCAGCCGTTTTTATCCACCTTGCACGAAAGTCGCGGGGCAAAGACGGCAAACGCTCGAACCATCGCTCCAGCTTTTTATCGCCCGGATAATAGACTTCGTTGATCGCAAAAAGGGCCTGCACGAGCTCCGATCGGATCTGGTGAAGGATCGATTGGAGGTAGAATTCATCACAGCGTTCGATTGCAGTCTGCAAGTGGAAGCTGCCGCGCCAGAAGTTCACGCTCGCAAACCCCACCTGACACAGTGACATCTTGAGGGCGTGAGGATATTGCCGCAAGCGGTCTTGGACATCAGCAAGGCGTCCTGCCTCGTCCTCTATTATCCTGAGGCTATGAAGATCGGCCAAGGCGCAGTGGTCCCAAAAGCCATTAGGGGCCCAGGTGCAATAGTGCCGCTCGATCTTTCCGGAAAGTGCCCGCTCGACCTGCAGCACGAGTAGCGAAAGATTCCGAAGCCAGATTTCTACCGACCGCCCCTCAAACTCAAAATCGGTTCCCGCCTGAGTGGGAACCTGAGACCAGGAACGAACGCCGGTTGCTGCAGGCAAAGCCGCATGCGCGAGCAGGGTTCGCTGGCCATCGTCTGGCCAGTCGTCAGCAAAACCATAGAAGTCGACGTCTGATAGATCATCTGCCAGCCCCTTGGACTGCGCGCCCCCTAGCGCGAGCGCATAAGATCTACCTGAAAACCACTCGTGGATGGCGGCTGCGATTTGATGTTCGAGTTGCACTCGTGTGCCCGCTTGATGCATGCGATAGAAACACCAACGCTGCGGGCCTGGCCTCACTTTCGCAAGAGGCCGAAATCGACAATATCGGCAAACTTCTAACCAGGCGACAATATGTTCGCTCAGCTCGGGAACGACGCTCTTGCCGGCCCCAACAGGAGTGTTCCACCGATCTCTGGTTCAACCGCAATCCGGTGGAACCGTCGCCCAGTTTGCGGCTCACCCTTTGCAGCATGGAAAAGGCTAAGACGTCGCCCGACACCCTCGTGATCGAGACAGAACGCCGCCGTCGCCCTATTCGATACCATTGGTGCCCAAAACGATACAGACCGCAGAACTGTCTGCCAAACCTCGTCTCCGGCACAAGATATCCCGGGATCAGGCGCAGCTCTCAATAGTGTTGCCCTTGAGGGCATATGGCTTGTCGCTGAGCTGGAAAATCAGCGCCAGTTTGGGCTGCAGGCTGGCGACAGCAGGAATACCTACCGGGCAGCACTCGCCGACGCACTCCATGCATTCAAGGGAAATGACCGGAATAAATCATAACCCAATCGCCCCTTTGCCATTCGCCTTCCCAGGGCTTCCAGGACTGGCTGGATCGCTGCCGTCGGCCAGTTGAAGACTCAATCGTGCTGCTGCTTCGGCGACCGATGCCCCGACCACGTCCAGCCGCTCCTTGGGTAAACGCAGCGTCAGGCCAGAGATTGAAATCGCTCCAACTGCCTCGCCACTGGCGTCATATATGGCTGCCGCAATGCAGCGAAGGCCCATCGCGTGCTCTTCATCATCGAGCGCCCAGCCGCGCGCGCGACAAGTCGCCAAGTCTTCCAGCAGCGTGTTAAGTCGGCGATGAGTGCGCGGGGTAAGAGGCGGAAGGCCGTGTTGAGCAACGAGTTCGCGCACCGCGGCCTCGGGCCAAGTCGCGAGAATTGCTTTGCCCATCCCCGACGCGGTAGCCGATACTCCTGCCCCGCCTGGCGTGGCGATGGCACGCATAATCTCGCGACTTTCCATCTGCCCTAGTGTTACCAGACGTCCGTCACGCATCACGCCCACATTGGCGGTCTCGCGTGTAAGGTCACGAAGGTAACGAAGGTGTGGCAATGCAGCTGCGGCCAGTGCATGGCCGCGACCGAAGGCAAGTCCGGTCGAAAACGCCTCTCGCCCGACGTGCCATTTGCGCGTGTTGGCATCAAATAGGGCGAAACCATCGGTTTCGAGGGTAGTCAACAGCCGATGCGTGGTTGAAATGGGAAGGTCACATTCTCGCGCCAGCACAGACACGCCGGCACCAGCGTCGCTTCGAGCAAGTGCACGCAAGAGGGCAAGCGCACGCGTAACGGATTGAACACCATTTTTGGCCATTTAAGTCACCGACCTTTCCGCATTGTGGAAATCACAAAACGTGCAACCACACAACCATAGGTGTGCCGGCTCTCGGACATGCTTAGCGATAATCGTTGAAGATTATAGGTCTAGTCGCATTGGGGAATTGTGAACCGCCATTTGTCGAACCCGCGCAGGCCCAGCAAAGACAATCGCCAAACTTGGCCATTGGAGCGGTTCACTCGCGTGGCTCTAAGAGACGGTGCTATTCATGTTCAACCAATTTCCAGTTCGACCCATAACCCCGCGGGATCGTGCGTTAATGTGCGGATTGAACCTGAAGGAACGGCAATGGCCGGGTCCTTACCCGCTGCAAGCCAATCATCGTCAGCTCTGACGACCCGCCGCGATGTCTTGTGTTCGAGAGCCTTGAGTATCGGATCATACGGCATATGTTTCCATCCAACCTTTAGGGCTTGCTCCTTGCTTGTCGGTATGAAGGCCGAAAGATCGGGGTGCGTCATCAATTCGAGCCCCTTTTCTTCGAGCGTTGCGTTTTCGCTCCCGTGATGAGCGACCTTGAGATAAACCGTGCGGCGCAAGAGATCTGCGGTTGTCACGGTCGTTTCGCCACTCGTCCATGATAGCCCATGCCAACTCAGCCAATTGCCGACTTGTGCATCGCCGGGGAAGAGCACGACCCGCCCGCTGTCTGTGAACTCGAATGCCAGAACGAGGCTGGTGTTGTTAACGCCCCGATCGAGCTGCAAAGCCAGCTCCTCAGCTACACCGAGCCAGTCCGTGTCGATCCGGCGCCACCCATCGTCTTGCTCTCCATCACCCTCGCCTGAATAGTGGTTCCGCACGAAGCCTACGGCCTCGCGCTCCCCCTCCTCTGCCGACTGGGAGGCCTTAGAAAGCACTTTATCCAAATCCACGCCTTGCTGAGAATCGAAGGGTGCTCCCCAATCGCCACCTCTACTCTTGTGGATTCCCAGCCCAGGCGCGGCTGCAAGTGTGCCAGCAAGTGCCCAACCGCCGCCAAATCCCGGCCCTTACATTTCCGAGGTTCTTGTTTCGATGTTAAAAAGGGTGTCATCAAGCGGCGGGCCCAGCACGAAAACGCGAAGCCCTGGCACGCTATCAAGTGGGAGCGGCGTATCTGACGGTCCAAGATAGGTGACGGATTTGGCAATGTCGCGCGCCTTGTTGCGAGCCGCGCGAACGCGATCTCCTTTGGCACCCAACTCAAAGCCCAACAAGGACTCTAGGTGAGCGCCTTTGGCGCGCAGTGACGGGGAACCGGATTGCTCCAATTTGGCCATCACCGAACGCACCGCGGCAAACGCCTGGCCCTTATAAGTGTCGAGCCGACGCGCAAGCGGGTTCTGCGGGTCTTCAGTCCAAGGCATCCAGACCTTGTCGACCTCTAGGTCCTCAAGTGCCTCGGCAGCGTAGAGAAACCCCGACACATGATCCCAATGTTCGTGAGTGACGACCAAAAGATCGATCTTTTTCGTTTGGGTGAGAATGTCCTTGGCGATAGCGCGGAGAACCTCCGTTCCGCCCTTCACTGAGGAGTGGACGCCAAAGTCGATAAGGATCCAATAGGGCCCCTCCTCTCCTGCCAGCCGTATGAGGTGGCAGTCTCCTATCCCTTGGCAATAATGCCGGATCGTCATCGTATCGTGGGAGGCTAGGTCGTGGGATGACTTGGTTGATGTCACTATCCTACCCTCCGCCCATGCCGTGCACGAGCGCAAATGGCTCCGCTGCGCGCTCACCGCGCAGATAAAGGGAACGAAGCGGCGACTGCATTTGGCCCAGGGCAGTCTTGCGCTGACGTTCTTCTCGCGCCGTGCTGTTTGTGTTCTTGATAAGGCTATAGCGAACTGACTCTTTGCCTTTACACGGATCGATCAACAGCGTTGCTCCGCCCCGGAACCAGAACCATTCCCCTGTGGGATCGTCAGGGTCCAGGAGCACGGGCCTACGCTGATGGATCACAGCAACCAGCTCAGTCCGGACGGAGCCGTCGGGCAGGTTTCGGCGTGTGGGGCGGACGCTGAAAACCTCAAATGTCGTTTCGGCCCGATTGCGTGACGAGCGTGGACGCCCATTTTCGTCATACCGTGGCAGTCCCGGGGTTAAGCCAAACTGCGCGCAAAGCTCCGGATCCTTGGCGAATTCCTGGTTGAGGCGCCTCCAAAGTGCCCAGCGGTTGGCTTCATCGAGCTCGAATTGTTCGGATCTGGAAGGCTCTCGATTCCAAGCCAGGTCGACCTTCTCAAGCACGCGCCCCAGCCACCCCGGCTTGGGGTCAAGAAACGTATTCCAGGTTAGCGACTCTTCAGAGACCGTCCTCACGTCCCGGGGCAAGATGCCCCGATGCCGGAAGGCCTCCATCAGAGCCACCCGATATCCCAGCCGGTCTTCAGGCATCACATCGATATCGGCGGTTATCAGAGCGCGGAGATATTCGCCAAACGTGATGTCTACGGCCGGGCAATAGTCCAAAGCGCGGATGCACATGTGCAGCATGTGCCGCGCGGTGTTTGAAGCCTCGATCGTCAGCCGATTAACAAGGTCAGGATGCAATGCGCCAGGGGCTAGAACCCCCGAACCTCCTGTCGCTAATCGCAACAGATCCTGAATTCGGCGCTCGAAGATTTTGAGAAAGGCGTCATAGACAGCAAAAACAAGGATTGATCCCCGATCATGGGAACCGATCGTTTCGTCATATCGCTTTGCCATTGTGGGGTCGTTGTATCGGCGCAGCGCGCCTCTGCGGCCGCTTCCCTCCCCGAACTGCCTTGCAATACCGCCAAGCAAACTTGCAGCGGAAAGATCACCACGTGCCCGACCGATCTCAAACCGCACCAATTCGGTCAGTGTGAAATGCTGAAAGAGCGCTACAATGTCAGCAAAGGCCTCATGGAAAGCGAGAACATCAGGATTTGACGCCTCTAGAAAACGCCGATGCAAACCATCGAGCAACGCGTGCGACATTTCATGGACGATGATATCGCTCGATAGGCACGAAAAGACCATCGAGCCCGGCGCTGTCCAATCAGAGTCTGAGGATTCGGCCGGAAAATATCCAAACAGCAGCGCCTTTTTGTCCGGGCTATAGTAGGCATTGGATGTCCGCAATGCGTGGGGGTAGATGCGCAGACGCCTGACTTCTTGAGCCTTGCCATCCTTGTTTATGTGCGGCCCCCAAAGCGCCTTGCGTCCAAGCGCTTCCTCAAAGTGCTTGATGGTCGTCATCCCGACCGCATAGACCATCTGTTGATGAAACTGCGGGTTGCCCTCAGAGGGCGCCCACCCGTCCTGCGCTAGCAGCAGCGGGTCATTGAGGTCTACGGGCTCGTAGATCTTATTGGATGCCGGATCGACATCGATGACCTCGAGATATTCGCCGATCGGCCCCGGACGCAGCTTTTCCTCGGTCTCTGGCACGTCATCCCAAGGCACCGAGAGTGTGGCTTCACGAACCTCGAAAAAATCGTTGCTTTGGGCCACACTGGGGTCGAGTGCATAAACGCGCAGGCGGCGTTTGGGCACCGGCATGGCGCGTATTTCTCGCTGGACCACGGGCCTGTCGGCCAGCGCGGCGCCTTGTACCCCGGGTCTGCCAACAAGCGTCTCAAGAAATGCCTTAAGAGGCTTAGATGGGTTCCCATAATCGAGCGCAGCTTCGAGATAGCGGTTTTTGGCGCTGCTGGGAATTTGATCGTCGGGGCGATCTGGATCGTCGATCGCCTCATCAACTTCTCTAATCCGCTGCGCGATCTGGGTCAGTTCGAGGGTGAGCATCTTGCGACCCGCTGGGCTCCGCGAAAGCTCTGGAGCAAGTGTGACACCGCCACCGAATAGCAAGTTCAGCCATGACCAAGTTGGCTGCGCTGGAGGCAATTTTCGCAAGTGGGCCGCATCAGGCGGCCGAATGTCGAGCGCGTCCAGGGCGCGCAGAACACCATTGCCGGCTTTCTCGATTGTTTCCAATTCTCCCATAAGAGCAGTTCGCCTGGCTGCCGAACCGAAAAGCGCAACTCGCGCCGCTTCAATCCGCATCCAGGGCTCTGGGTAAGCGTCCAGAGCCTCAAAGTGTTCAGCCATCCAAAGAGCCGCGGCGGCCGCCAGCTGCGGCGTTACAGAGGACGTACCCGCACCGTTAAGGTCCACAGTCGTCGGGCATCCCATTTGCGCCCAAAGTATGTTGGGAGAATAAGCCCCCATCGCAGTGGGCATCTTTTCTGACGGACCAAAATTGCCTTGCATGGTTCCGCCAGCGAGACCCGAATACGATGCGCCATTGGCCATAACCCCACACGCAGCAAGCACGCGCTTTAGTCGGGCCGGGAAAACGATTGTAGAGGGAACCGGGCGATCGGCGTATGAATTTCCCGCAGCGGCGACCATGAACACGCCCGCATCATAGGCAGCGTTGACCGCGTCCACGAGAATTTCCGAAGACAGGCCCCCAAGGCTCATCGACAATACGTGGGCCTCGCTGTGCCGGGCGTGATTGATGCCTTGAGCCAGAGACTCTGTCGTAAATTGGACGACCCAGTTTGCAACCCGAACAGGCATGATCTGCGCGTGTGGGGCGGCCCCTATGTAATCACTAAAGCCATTCCATCCTGGAGCTCCTGGCGGCAGTTTTGCCCCGGCAAGGATGCTGAGCGTTCCCGGCCCATGACCTGGGTTGCGAAATGGGGAATTGCCCGGCGGCGTGCGATCGCGAGCATCTTTGGGATGGTTGCGGTCGATGAAATTGTGCTGAAGGTCGGCACGAATATTGGGCGGCACAGTCGCATGATCGGGATCAAAACCGGTATCGAGGTGGGCGATCAGGACTTTTTTGGCCTTGGCTCCCACCCGATCGCGGGCTGCTGCCAACTGCGTGAATTGGGGTCCGAGATGCCACGCCCCACCGTCGGGGTGAGCCATTTTACCACCGGCCGTGTCCGGCGGATCAAATTGGCAAGGGTTGGTTTGGCCATCGAGCGCCGTTCCCTCTTGGGAGGCTCGGTCGAAGGGCCATGCCTGTTCCAGATTGGGTTCAACTGCCTCGACAGTGCTGCCTGTGTTTAGCGCTTCCTTGAGCGCGGCGTGAGCGAGATCCCATGCGGTGACATCCTCATCGGCCGAATGCACGCGAAACCAGCTCGAGACTTTCGATCGGCCAATGGCAAGTCCATCATCTCGACCAGGGACGTCCATAATGCGCTTCACATCGGTGAAGTCGGGCGCCTTTGCCCGCAAGCCGGTCGAAAACCCCCTGCCCTGCCCGCGTATTTTTAAGAGAACCTCAGACTTTGCCATTTGCCAGCGCGCCCCTCACTGCACGTGACCTTAAGATAGTGCTGAATGCCCGCAATGGCGATCATTTATGTTCGACCAGCTTGCGAGAGGCGGAAGAAGTCATCAAACCGAATGTCTAATGTCGTGCCCTGAAACAACTAATCGGAGGCGTCGGAGAACGGTTTTCCAGGTCGTTTTAACGGCTTCCGACACCGTTCGAAGGCATCAACACCTCATAGGCCTTCAGCTCCTCGGCCAGCTGGGGAACACCTGCCCTAGCCAAACTTGTAAGGTAGTCCTCTGAATAGCCCCGAGTTTCGTGGACACCCTCGGGTTAGTTTTCCT
>TARA_R100000365_G_scaffold3534_1_pt1 | contig 11849 bp, 9 predicted proteins | sample TARA_R100000365 | Tara Oceans TARA_R100000365 (sample SAMEA2620668) | marine metagenome | biome: marine biome (ENVO:00000447); feature: mesopelagic zone (ENVO:00000213); material: "saline water (ENVO:00002010), including plankton (ENVO:xxxxxxxx)" | depth 1000 m | reverse complement strand
TTTACAATAATGTCACTGCGACACTCATCGCCCAGATATTGGCCGGCGAAAAGCCTACCATTAATCCAGACGGGCACGTGGGCTTGCTCCACGCCGGTGCCGCTGCACAGCTCGCCATTGACGCCGTCCTAGAGGGTAATACTGGAAGAATCGAGCCGGAATCGCGTCATATTTCGGTGCTGGATCTTCATGAAATACTGAAGGGCTTCCACGTCGGCTATTTATCCAACATCTACCCAGACCTTTCCGACCCGTTCCGCCGTAACCTCTTTAACTGCTACCGCGCCGCCACGTATCCGGACGACTGGCCTCGCCGACTCCAGCTGTACACTGACCCGCGCGGAACGCTATACGAGGCCGTCAAAGGCGGTGGAGGAGGGCAGACATTTCTATCGTCCACACGGCCTGGGGTGACACGCGGCGACCATTTTCATCTCCATAAGGTGGAGAGATTTCTGGTAGTGCAAGGTGAGGCGATTATACGCCTCCGCAAAGTGTTGACCGAAGAGGTGTGGGAATACCAGGTGTCGGGTGACACTCCTGCACCGATTGACATGCCAACACTTCACACGCATTCGATCGAAAACATCGGAAACGCGGATTTACTGACCCTTTTCTGGACACACGAGCTGTTCGATCCCGCCAATCCAGACACTTTTGCCGACAAGGTCCTCAAATGAAGAAACTCAAGGTGATGACAGTACTCGGTACCCGACCTGAGATCATCCGGCTGTCGCGGGTTATGGAACGGCTGGATCGATATACTGATCATGTCATCGTACACACCGGCCAGAATTGGGATCATGAACTGAACGAGGTATTTTTCCATGATCTAGGAGTACGCAAACCAGACCATTTTCTCGGGGTGGGTGGCGGCACCCTTGGGGAGACATTGGGGGGTATTTTGTCGAAGACCGAGGTGGTCTTGGCTGAAGAAAAGCCCGAGGCGGTGCTGATCCTAGGGGACACCAATTCAGCAATTTCTGCAATCATGGCTCGACGGATGAAGATCCCTGTTTACCACATGGAGGCAGGGAACCGTTCCTTTGATCGCAATGTGCCCGAGGAAATCAATCGGCGAGTGGTCGATCACATTGCCGATTTTAACCTAGTGTATACTGAACACGCCCGTCGGCACCTGTTGTCCGAGGGATTGGAGCATCGGCGAATTTACCACACCGGCAGTCCGATGCGCGAAGTGCTGAACCATTACCTCAAGCAAATTCAGTCCTCCGATATCTTAAGCCGCCTAAAGTTGTCCCCCCGCGAATATTTTGTGGTTTCACTGCACCGCGAGGAAAACGTTGATAACAGACTGCGACTGATATCGTTGGTCGAAACGCTGAATGTTTTGGCGGAGGACTACGGATATCCCGTGATCGTGTCGACCCATCCCCGCACAAGAAAGCGACTCGCCGCGCTTAAATTGTCATTCCACAAGAAAATAGTCTACGCCAAGCCATTCGGCTTCCATGATTACAACCATTTGCAGATGAACGCCTTTTGCGCCATCTCCGACAGCGGCACGATTACCGAAGAAGCTTCAATCCTGGGCTTCCCGGCTATCACCCCACGCGATGCTATCGAACGTCCAGAAGGTTTGGATCACGGGAGTGTGATCATCACCGGCCTGGATAGGGACACGATGCTGAATGGTATTGAAGTAATTACCCGCGCCTTCTCTGAGCGGGAGAATGGAAGTCTACCACAGCCGGCTCCTGCGGATTACTGCATCACAAACACTTCAGAGAGGGTAGTCAACCTGATTAGCGGAACCGCGCGGCTTTCCAACGCATGGGACGGGATTCGGCCAAACACAGAGACGGCTTTGTGATGCCCCCCAAACCAAAGTTAGTGCTCAAGCGCGTCGTGGATATTCTGTTATCGGGGGTAGCCCTTGCCCTGCTATCGCCGCTTTTCCTTGGCCTGGCAGCGTTCATCAAATTGCGCAGCCCAGGTCCGATTTTTTTCAGGCAAACTAGGGTTGGCCTCAATGGAGAGAACTTCTCCTTGCTGAAATTCCGGTCGATGCACAACAATACAGATGAAATCCCCAACGCGTCGACGACTCGATGCGGAGACCCGCGGATTTTCAAAGGCGGCGAGACAATTCGTAGATACAAACTTGATGAACTTCCGCAAATCGTCAACGTCATTATTGGGGACATGTCCCTAATTGGACCTCGTCCCACGGTGCGCGAGGATCATCAGCGCATGACTGAGGCGCAGCGTCGCCGAGTTAGCATTAGGCCGGGTCTTAGCGGCCTCGCCCAAATCAAAGGCGGTGCGTCCCTCTCTTGGCCGCAGCGAATCGAATTGGATCTTGAATACATTGATAATCTGTCGTTCTGGAATGACATGAAAATCATTGTCGTGACCATCGCGCTTGTCATCTCGGGAAGGGCCGATAACTACCCTGTCGGCGATGATGAGTGGAACTGAGCGATGCCACCTCCGAAGTTCATCTGCCTTGGCACGAACCAACAAAGCGTAAAGGCGATTGAGGCGCTCCCGTCTGCGGGTGCCAATGTTTGTGCCATTGCCTGTCTTCCGGCAAAGTGGGCGAGAAATGTGAAGGGGTGGGCAAACCTTGAAGGCATAGATCGCCCGCTTTATCAACTGAACTCGCTGCAACCTTTCCGAAACGGCCCTCTGTTTGCCCGGCAAGAACTTCAACGCCGGTATGCTCGAGCGGATCGCTGTCGAACTCTATGGCGATATTATCGCCGGACATACACATCAGCAGGTCCGGAAATGGCCGCTTGCCATCATAACATTTGATGGCGAGATCGTGACAATTATAGATCGTGACCATATGAGCACTACGACCAAAACTCGAGACATCGACTTCTCGTTTACCCCCGTCATTATCATAGGTGCTGGACGCTCGGGGACCAATGCATTGCGTGATGCCCTGACACGTTTACCCGACTTCTCAACCTGGCCCTGTGATGAAATTAATCCGATCTGGCGACATGGCAACATCGACCATCCAAATGATGAAATTCCCCCGGAAAGAGCGACCCCTGGCGTACGACGATCAATTCGATCAGCCTTCCATCGTATCTGGCGTCAGCAAGGGCGGCCGGATTTCGTAGTCGAGAAAACCTGTGCAAATACGTTGCGGGTTCCTTTCGTAGACAAGGTCATTCCAGAAGCGCGCTACATCCATCTCGTACGGAACGGGTTTGACATCGTGGCGTCGGCACAGAAACGCTGGCGCGGGGAACTGGAGGTGCCGAGACTACCGTATTATCTAGCCAAAGCGCGCTACGCCCCGTTTGCAGATTTACCTCATTATGCTGTTTCAGCTCTACGAAATCGGCTAGCAATCCGCTTTGGTCGGCAGGGGCATGTCAGTTCCTGGGGACCACGTTTTGTGGGACTCGAGGCGCTGGCAAATCGGCCACTCGACGAGATTGTCGCACGCCAATGGGCAGCATGCGTCAATGCCAGCGATGATGCATTCGCAGCAATCGATAATTCACGGGTATACGAGTTGCGGTATGAAGATTTTACAAGCGATCCTGTGGGATATTTGGCCCAGATAGCTGGTTGGCTAGATGTTGGATATCCAGCTAGCACCCTGGAACATGCGGCGGCGACGGTTAGAAAAACATCGGTTGGCAAAGGCATCACATTCGCCCAAACGCTGCCTGCGGACGTTCGGAGCGTGCTCGACGCCCCGATGCAGGCTCATGGATATGTAGGCAGGAGCTCTTGATGCGAATATGGCTATCGAGACCACATATGTCAGGACGGGAACGAGCATACGTCGACCAGGCGTTCGATAGCAATTTTGTCGCTCCAATAGGACCTCAAGTTGATGCATTCGAGGCGTCGGTATCGCAATACTTGGGTGGAGGATTCCAGTGTGTAGCTTTGTCATCAGGATCAGCCGCGCTACACCTATCACTGCGGCTTGTCGGGGTTGAACGCGGCGATGAGGTTTGGATTTCGTCCATGACCTTCGCCGGAGGCATATTCCCGGTACTCTACCTTGGGGCAACGCCGGTCTTTTTCGACCTCGACCCCACAAGTTGGACGATAGATGTTGCACTTCTCGAGGAAGCGCTGGCCGGGGCTGCCCGGCAAGGGCGGCTACCCAAGGCAATCGTGCCGACCGATCTATACGGGCAGAGCGTCGACCTCGAACCGCTCGAGGCGCTCGCTCAAGAGCACGGCGTCAGACTAGTTGTCGATTCGGCCGAGAGTTTGGGTGCCTCTTACAAGGGCAACCGCAAATGCGGCACCGGCGGCGACGCTTCAATACTATCGTTCAACGGCAACAAGATCATCACAACATCGGGAGGAGGTATGCTGGTTACCCGATCGAAAGAGATCGCCGATGAAGCACGATTTCTGTCTACCCAGGCGCGCGACGCTGCCCCGCACTATGAGCACTCGACCTTCGGCTACAATTACCGTCTTTCTAATATCTGCGCCGCTATAGGCATCGGACAAATGGAGGTATTGGATGATCGCGTCGCCGCGCGGCGACGCATCAACAATCGTTATCGTACGGAGCTGAACTACCCTGGGATAACTTTCATGCCCGAGCCTGATGGATACCACTCGACTCAATGGTTGACGGCGGTGAGTATTGATCCCGCTCTCTGCGGATTGACCCGCGAGCATATACGCGAAGAACTCTTTAGGCATGGGATTGAGACTAGGCCACTGTGGAAACCGATGCACATGCAGCCATTGTTTGCAGGATCTGATTATCGAGGCCGAGGGTTCGACGAGGAACTGTTCGAAAGAGGTCTCTGTCTCCCCTCCGGCAGCGACCTTACGGAAGAGGAACAAGACGAAATCATCGACCGGATTGCGACATTGATTGACCGGACCTGATGCGATGAAGATCCTACTCACGCATCGCTATTTCTGGCCCGACACCGCCCCCTATGCGGTGATGTTGCGAACTATCGGAGACGCTTTAGCCGACGCGCGCTGCGAAGTGCACATCTTCTCCTCTATCGCGTCCTACCGCGCCACAGATATTCAAAGTCCGCAGCAACAGCAGTTGGGCCCCCTGAATGTGCGTCGCACCTGGGTATTTTCGGGCGAGAAGAGTAGTCCCGTCAAAAGACTGGCTAATGCCGTAATCTATTGTGTCGCGCTGTTCTTTGAAGTGCTGCGTTTGCGTCCGGCAGTGGTTACCGCTTCGACCTTTCCACCTGTCGTCGCCGCCTGGAGCGCCAGTCTGGCATCACGTATAACCGGGGCGCAGTTCATATATCACATGCAAGACATCCACCCCGAGGTAGCCCAGATTTGCGGTGATCGTTTGGGGCGCGGCCACCCCATGCACCTGCTTCGGTGGCTTGATAATCAGACCCTAAGGCGCAGTTCCGCGATTATCGTCCTTTCACAGGACATGGCAGAAACGTTGCAAGCACGCGGTCTAAAGGATTTGCCGATTCACATCATCAACAACTTCTCATTGGATCTGGTGGGAAGTGTCAGGTCGGCACCGCCAGCCGAACTGCGCAAACCTGCCGGTAGGCGCAGAATCATCTTTGCAGGAAATTTGGGTCGATTTCAGAACCTGTCCCTACTGACGGAGGGCGTCGCTCTTGTTCTTGCGCGCCATCCAGATCTTGAGCTGCTTTTCCTGGGCGACGGAACCATGACCTCCAAACTGAAACATCAGTGGGGCTCGCATCCGCAGATCACGTTTGGCAAATTTCTGCCATTCGAACAGGCTCGAGAACTGATACGCGAAAGCGATATCGGTCTCGTATCACTCTCACCGGGGCTTTTCCGCGCGGCTTTCCCGTCCAAGGTTCTTACGTATCTTGGGCTCGGTGTGCCCATACTGGCCTTGGTAGAACCAAATAGCCAACTGGCCCGCTCACTAACTCAGTCGAGACTTGGTACGGTCCCTGCGGAAAACACTCCTGAGGCGATAGCCATCAGTCTAGAACGTCTTCTGGCAAATAAAATCGGATCGCGGGCCATATTGGATTGGTATGCGGCACATGCAGGCGTGGAGCATGTGATTGGCAGTTGGAAGCAGATTATCAAAGAACTCTCTTTCAGACAACGGCGGAAGGCGGGGATGGGAACGTGAAAAGTCTGGGAGTCATCTGAGAATCGATGTTCTAAACGTGACTATAAACGGCGTGGTCACTATGGCTCGGCTGACACACACCTTAAGACCTGCCTTGTATCTAGTCATAGTCATAACCTCCGGCGCCCTAGTCCACGGCCCGAATATCGCACCGGGCTTGTTCTTTCGTCCACCAATCGCGGAACGGCGTCGAACTTCAGGTCAATCCGATGCTGATCGTACGGATGCCTACCCGGTAGAGATAATACTAGGCGACAAGGCCGTCAGGAAGCAGCGGCCAAAGGCGCCCTCTCTTCGGCGAGGTTGTGCCAGTTGCGTGAATGGGCTAGCTCCATCTTATCTTAGGGCGATCGTATGTGGCCATATTTTGCAGTTTTGTCCATTCTCGCTGTCCTGTCCTTGGCAGAGGCGCGGGATCGTGAGCCCGCGCATTATGGGTTTATTGCAGCATTGATTGTAGCATTGTTCAGCGCGATGCGCTTTGAGACAGGTTACGACTGGTTATCCTACGACGCCTACTTTCGCCGGTCGCGAGAATTGTTTGATGATCCGCAGTTGATAATAAATTTCATCCTCGGCCGTGATATTGGGTTCGCTCTGCTCACGGTCATAGTAAAATCCCTCACGTCGAATGTGCAGGTGCTCTTTATCGGCATTTCGCTGGCCACGGTCGCGGCCCAGCACTTCGTCCTAAGCAGCCTGACAAAACGAACTGCAGTCATCTGGCTGGCTTACTTTGGATTGCTGTTCATCAGCGCTCAGATGACGCTCCTGCGGCAGAACATTGCCAGCGTCATTGTGCTTTTTGGCTTGCTGTTAACCGTTCGAGGCAGAGTTTGGGCAGGAACTGGCTTTGCTGCTCTTGCTGCGACTTTCCACATCGCTGCCGCTCCGTTCGCTGCTCTGCCGCTTATTTCGAAACGCAGACCGCATCCGTTTTTCTCGATCGCCGTTTTGGCCATTGGGGCAATTGTTCTCGCCTCTGGGCTCAATCTCCTGCCTCAGATCTTACTCACAATTGAACCGTTGACACCATCGGGTATTGCCGCCCGCCTTCAACACTACGCCGCCAATGCAGCACCGCCGGCTTTATCTCTCTCAGGCATGGCCATTATGGCCGTTCATGCCGCTCTGCTGGTCCTCCTCTATCTGCTGCCCAGTCGCGAAGAGCGGAACGACCCGGCGATCCGCATTGCCCTTTGGCTTCTGCTAGGGCAAATCTCCGCACAACTCTATCTAGCCGGTGCGACCGATATCTGGGCGCGCACCATGATTGTCGTCACCCCCTGGTCCTTAGCGTCACTGCTACGCCTGTCTCTCGTCTCGAGTATGAAGGTCCAGTTACGCGCGGTCTGTGCGGCAGCCATTACCATGGGAGCGGCGGGAACGCTGGGATACTATTTGACCTCTTCCGGCGCGTCCCCACTCGTCCCTTATCACTCTCTTTTACAAGTCAGCTTCGGGCACTATGGCGACGGCAGGCAAAGGGCAATCGACGCTTGGGTATCCAATCACCCTAACCGTAAAGAAGTTGAGCAAACACTGCGGATGTATGAATGGTACGGTGTCTACCCTTGGAAGCCCCCGATCCGGCGCGAACGTAGGTTATCGACACAACAATTTCGACGCGGAACACCGAGTCCGCAAAGAACAGAAGTGAAATCAGCCGCGGGCGATGAAGGGGTTGCGGTCGCGACGAGTTTAGTGCTTCTACGCGCTTGGGAGGCCCCATGGACTTTATCTTTTTTGGCTTCATTGCGGACATAGAACGGCTTGATTCGGCCTTGTCAAAAGAAGCGGCACCTCAGATCTCTGCCATCAAGTTTCAGAAGGCATTGCTACAGGGCCTGTCCGAGCGAGCTGACGTTAGAATAGTAGCGACACTTCCTATTGCCTCGTTTCCACGAAACAAACATCTCGTGACGGACTCGGGACGCATCAACTTCGAATGGCCCTCTGTAGAGGGCTACTTGTTGCCGATGGTCAATCTGCCTTTGATCAAGCTCGCATTCCGATTTTTCGGAGGCATTATTGTTGGCTGGAGGCTCTGCCGACACAAGAAATCCGATGCCATTCTGGTCTATGCCACCCACACCCCATTCGTAGCAGCGGCCTCTTTCCTAAGTTCGATTTTTGGCATTCCCTTTGCTGTGTTCATCCCGGATCTGCCGCTTCACATGAGGCGTCAGAAGGAACGAGGTTCGCGCGGTATCTTAAAGCGGCTCGACAATAAGATATTGCAGCATCTGATCCATAAGGCGGCAGTCACGTTCCCTATCACTGTTGACGTCGCAAAAGACTGGCTTCCCCCAAACGCGAAGTACACCGTCATCGAGGGTATAGCCCCGACGCTTCACGATACCTCCATACATGAACCCAGCGATGGGCGGAAACGCCTCCTGTATACCGGCACGCTAAGCCAAGTGTCTCAGTTCGCACGTATGTTCTCAGAAAGCCCTGAACTCGACGCAGAGTGCATCTTTATCGGCGGCGGTCCGGAGTTCGAAGAACTGAAGGCCATAGCTACCGCCGACCCTCGCGTAATTGTTAAACCATTTATGGCCGAACCGGAACTGCGCAAAGAGTTTCAGGCCGCCGACATACTCCTAAATCCCAGATACACCGCTTGGGACGGGGCGCGGTACTCGTTCCCATCAAAGCTGATGGACTATATGGCACGGGGGCTGCCGATCATCTCTACGCGATTAGCCGGCATCCCACCCGAGTATTTTAATGTATTCTTCGCGCTTGACGACACAAGCCGGGACAGCGTATCGGCATCTCTGCAAGTCGCGCTGAACGCGAGCAAGGACGAATATTCACGCCGGATCGTTGCAGGGTATGAAATGTTGAAGAGCGCCAAATCGCCTCGCGCCGTGGCAGACCTTGTTGTCGCGTCAGTGATAGATTGCTAAATCGCAGATTGATAGGCGATGCAATTCTTCTGGCGACAGCTCTGCTCCTCGTCCAGGGAACCATTTACCTTTATCAGCTTGGCGCGGCTGCCATGCTTTCGCCTGCCAGCTTCTATGATATGAGACTGGTGGAGAGCGCAGCGTCTGTCGGCGCTCTCGTCGTGAGTCTGGGGCTGCCGTCAATTGCGCTGGTCCGCATGGGGGCCGCTAACGCCGCCGAGCGCCGCCACCTGATGAGGCGCATGGTGCTCAACGGAGTCGGGATGAGTGCAGCATTTGGTGCCGTGCTTTCGCTATTTGCGACGAGCGGCCTCCTGCCGGTAGATATCGCCTCTCATGCAACCGCAATTTTTTCCCTTTCTACATTGATGGCCTTCCGGCTGCTGTTGTCGTCGTCCGTGCAATCTCAGGAGGGCTTCCGGGCGCTGGCGTTTTCGTCCTTGATTAGCGCTACCCTGTCTGTTGCCGTCCTGGTTCTAGCCGTTGTCTTCGGCCTAGACGAGTTTTCGATCTGGTTCACGGCCAGGATCGCGCTCGAGTTGTCGTCAATCGCAGTCTTGGGTTGCAGGTCGTCTTCTCCTAGGAAGGCAGCACAAGATTACCCGTCTCAAAGCAGATCGCCCGTATATGCACCGGCTTGGCTCCTGCTTGCGGCGGCCCCCGTCGGAATATCACTACTCGCTCGTGCCTTGATAGAGCACGGGCCCGTCCTTTGGCTCGCATCAGTCGGTGCAGCAGACGTGGTCACGGCTCAAGTAGGGCTGCTAGTGACCTTAATCGGTGTCGGAATCATACCAAGCCGAATCGTTCAGGGGACTGTCGTCCCGCGTTTGGCTAGAGAGATGAGGAATGGCGCTTTTCCTCGGGGGTTGGCCAGTATCCTTGTTGTTGCCCTGTTGGCCAGCATGATATTTTTCGTTGCGCTGGTCTTTTTGGCAGGAGGGTCCGAAAATTGGGAGGCCTTCCTGTCATCGCCGACAGTGTTGGTCGGGGGTATCGTGATTCTAGTTGCGAAAGTGGGGGCAAACGCGCTCGGCGCATGGCTCTTGATTTTGGGACGTTGGAACATCATTTTCGCCTTGAACCTCGGAACGCTCGCATTCGGCAGTTTGATCGCACATCTATTCATTGGTGGCACAGCGGGGGCTGCTGCAACGATATCAGCCCTCTTGGTTATCGAGGTTACTGGCGGCGTCCTCTATCTGGTCGCCAGTCTCCTAGCACGATCGATGAAACCGTGAACCACCCTGCCTCCCCAAGGCGCCAAGAAGGAACCACGCCAGAGCTCCTGCACTCGGGACCATGAGCAGATCCCAAGTTAGCGAAAACGGCCCAAGAGCCAAAGCTACCGCAACTGCAGGGAAGAACGATTCAGGGCTTCTCCAATCCATCGCTCTCCACGCTCGCCGGATGGCGAGCCCGATGAACACTACGAATGGCAAAAAGAACAATAGGCCACCCTTCCAAATTAGGGTCAAATAGTAAAGGTGGGTGGTCGAGTTATCTCGCAGAGGTTTCGCAAGCGGATCCGAAGCGTACCGATCGAAGGAGGAAAAACCGTTTCCGGTGATCGGGCTATTCAGCGTCTGCCGTGCCGCTGCCGTAGCAAGAAGAAACCGGCCGGTCGTAAGGTCGTCAATCTTCGACCCCTTAGGTGCCGCTTGATGGTCAGATTGCCCTCCTGCGGCCCCTTGCATCGACAGAACCACCCTATCAGTCATATCAATAAATCGATTGACCCCCGTCCCGCCAACTGAGGCGACTCCCATAACGGCAGTGAGCGATACCGCTGTCAGCGAAGCAACCCAGCGTCGACGGGGGTTGATGATGACAAAAAAGGTAGCTGCTACAGCAAGGAGAAGAAGTGCAAGTTGGGTGGTTCGGCTATTACTCCCTAAGACTATGAAAATAGCACAGGAGAGTGCTATCAAGAAACCAGCCGATGCGCACCAATTGCGGGTGCTCATGATTGCTCCACAAAGGATGGCAGCTTGGAAGCAGAACAGTGGCGCAGCGCTGTTGACGCCGAAGGAGTACGCCATCGGAAGCCCAAAGAAGCGTACATTGAGATAGGAATAATCATCGTCAGTAACGCCTCTGACTGCCTCACCGGCTACCAACAACTCAATCGTGGCGGGAATGATGAACACGGAAGAAGCGATCGCGAGCCAGAATACTAACTTCCGCAGTCCTTGCTTACCAATTCTCCGCCCCAGAAACAGAAAAGATGGCGCGATGAGCAAGAGTATCAGTCCAAGGGTATGGCGGAGCAACTGCCCATCGGGGGCCAGTATTTCATGTGACAGAATCGAAACTGCACCGCCTGCCACCGCTAATGCGAACGCTATATTCAAAGGCGACCGCAATGAGGTGAGGTAGGAATACGCGACAAACGGAACAAGAAGAAATACGGGATTTGTTTCGTACCCCATCACCGGAATTAGCGCGATGGGGATGCATAGCAGTGCCGCTGCAACGGGGGCAGAGGAAAGTTTGAAGTCATACAATGGGCGCGCTATCGTGGTCGGCATCGAAAATTTCTGAATCACGCCCCTCTCTACCCTTATAACCATCCACGTTACTTCTGCAACGAGCGAACAGTCATGACGCCTCTTCAATTTGGGTGCGCGGGTTTCGACCGAGCTCAGCCGTTTGACCCATAGTACTGGCTCCCCTACCGGGCCGCGCCGCGAACCGCCCGCAATGTTCCCCTTATTCGGCTAGGTGGTCCCAAGCCTTGCGTACACCTTGTCGGCCATCTCTTCCGGTGATTTCTTGGCACCGTGCAGAATCAGGTCCGCGCGCTCGGGCACTTCGAAGGGGCTGTCGATGCCTGTGAAGTTGGTGATCTGTCCGGC
>TARA_R100000365_G_C2748394_1_pt1 | contig 11875 bp, 9 predicted proteins | sample TARA_R100000365 | Tara Oceans TARA_R100000365 (sample SAMEA2620668) | marine metagenome | biome: marine biome (ENVO:00000447); feature: mesopelagic zone (ENVO:00000213); material: "saline water (ENVO:00002010), including plankton (ENVO:xxxxxxxx)" | depth 1000 m | reverse complement strand
TTTTGAGAAATTTCTTTATACCTGGCAAGCTGAGGAAAATTCTTTGGAGCTGTAACAATAAGCATGGGTTGCTCTCTGCCAAATTCCGTTTTTCCAATACTTGTCATTTGCACTCGATCAGAGGCATCTGCTACTTTTTTAAAATAGGCTTCTGTTTGGCTGAAATTTGCCAATTTGTAATCGTCCCCGATTTCAAAGCCAAAATGTGATTTGGGAGTTGGGACCTGCTGGGCATGAACTTGAATGATCAAGAATGAAAACAGCAAACCCCAAAGGGTAATTTTACTTCTCATAAATTTCAGATTGGTGGACAATGTATTTTGCTCTAAAATAAGATTAAAAAGAGAGCTACTCAGGAGAAAGTCGCTCATTCGTCTAATTTTTACAGGATCGGAGTTTAAGAGAGATTACCTTCCGCCCCACTTATCAAAATAATATTCGGATTAAAGCTATCCCAACTTCCCAACCCATCAAAAATTATTACTTTTGCAATGAAATCCTTATCAAAACTTCCTCCTTAAAACCAAGACTTCATGATATCTGAGGTAAAAATATTTGCAGGGTCCAACACTCAAAATCTCGCTGAAAAAATCGCCAAGAATTATGGTAAAAAACTGGGAGACATCACGCTCTCCAAATTTAGCGATGGGGAAATGTCCCCAAGCTTTAATGAGTCAATTCGAGGTTGTACCGTCTTTGTCATCCAAAGCACCACTCCTCCGAGCGATAATATCCTAGAGCTTTGTTTGATGATAGACGCTGCCAAAAGAGCAAGTGCTTACAAGGTGGTGGCAGTGATCCCTTACTTCGGGTATGCAAGGCAAGACAGAAAAGATAGGCCAAGAGTTTCTATTGCTGCCAAGTTGATTGCAAATATGCTTACCTCGGCTGGAGCTGACAGAATTGTGACTTGCGATCTGCATGCCGGTCAAATTCAGGGATTTTTTGATATACCATTGGATCATTTGAATGGATCAGCTATCTTTGCACCCTATTTGAGCATGCTCAACCTTCCGGATATGATTTTCGCAGCTCCGGATATGGGCGGTGTAGCCAGAGCAAGGGCTTATGCCAAGCATTTTGAAGTAGAAATGGTAGTCTGTGATAAGCACAGAAAAAGAGCCAACGAGATTGCCTCTATGCAGGTAATCGGGGATGTAGAAGGAAAGGATGTGATTTTGGTAGATGATTTGGTTGATACAGCGGGAACGCTTTGTAAGGCCGGAGAAATCATCATGGCAAAAGGAGCTAAATCTGTGAGAGCCATTGTAACACATGGTGTCCTGTCAGGAAAAGCTTATGAAAACATCGAGAATTCTGTTTTGGATGAATTGGTAATCACTGATACCATTCCTTTGAAGCAAAAATCATCCAAAATCAGAGTACTGACAGTAGCAGACCTATTCGCCAAAGCAATTCATGCAGTGACAGGTAATACTTCCATCAGTTCTTTATTTATCTAAGAACCAATTTTAAATAAAATACATATGAAAACGATTGAGATTATAGGGTTTAAAAGAGCAAATCTCGACAATCAAAGTTTGAATGAGATCAGAGAATCAGGTAACGTACCTTGTGTGGTTTACGGACCAGGTATCCCTGAGCAAATTCACTTCTACAGTCCGATTATCCTTTTCCGTGACTTGATTTACACTCCGGAAGTTCACTTGGTAGAGTTAAATATCGAAGGTACTATCGTAAAGGCAGTATTGAAAGATGCTCAATTCCACCCAGTAAGTGATGCATTGCTTCACGTAGACTTCATGGCTTACACTGAAGACAGAGATATCAAATTTGAAATCCCTGTGAAAGTTGTAGGAAGCTCTCCAGGCTTAGCGAAAGGGGGTAAATTGGAAATGAAAACCAGATCTTTGAAAGTAAAAGGTTTGGCAAACAACTTCCCTGATTTCATTGAAGTTGATATTTCCAACTTGGATCTTGGAAAATCATTCAAAGTGAGTGAATTGAAGCCAGAAGGATTTGAAATCCTTACCAGCCCAAATGTTTCTGTAGTTACCATCGGTATCCCAAGAGCATTGAGAGGCAAGAAAGGCGAAGAATAATTCATAGAGCATTTCTTAAAATCCTGCCCCTCAAAGGCAGGATTTTTTATTTTTAAGCCAAATTTGAATCATGAAATATCTAATAGTAGGCTTGGGCAACATAGGCCCTGAATATGAGCTGACTCGACATAATATTGGATTTCTGACAATAGATCGACTGGCGGATCAATACGATGCCAAATGGGAAAGTGGCCGGCTCGCATTTAAGTCCGAATTCAAACACAAAGGACGAACAATCCATCTTATCAAACCCACTACTTACATGAATCTCAGTGGTAAGGCAGTAAACTATTGGATGAAGGAGCTCTCAATTCCCAAAGAAAATATTCTGGTCTTAGTCGATGAGGTAGCGATTCCTTTTGGGAAACTCAGAATGAGAGCCAAAGGAAGTGCTGCAGGTCATAATGGTTTGAAAAATATTGAAGCTTTGACCGGAGGACAGGATTATCCTAGGCTTAGAATGGGTATAGGTGACGATTTCCCGAAAGGACGTCAGGCTGACTATGTGTTAGGCAAATTCAAGCAGGAAGAATTTGATCAACTTCCGGAAATCATGGATAAGGCCATTGACATGGTTTTGGGTTTTTGTACCATTGGAATAGCCCAAACTATGACCCAATACAATGATTGATTTTTTTATTTGGATTTGAATGCCCTACCCTATTTATTTGTAGCACTTCAGGCAACTGATTTATAAAGAAGAGGCGAGAGACTAGGCTCTGAGACCCTCTGGCAACCATCCCGATTAATTCAGGAAAGGTGCCAAATCCTACCCGAAGCGGGAACTATAAATTGGCATTAACTCATCCTTATTCCTTTTTAGTTCGAATCTGACTCGGGTAGATCTATCGGTTTACTGAAAAACCTTAAATCTATTTAGACTATGAGTCAACATTTCGAGACCAATTCCATCAGGATCAACCCTTCCAAGTCCAATCAAAAGGAACATTCCTCTCCTATTTATTTGACTTCCAGCTTTACTTTCGATTCTGCAGAGGAAGCAAGAGCAACATTTGCAGACGAAATTGAGGGCAATATTTACTCCAGATATGCCAACCCTAACTCCTCAGACTTGATTGAAAAAGTCTGCGCTGCTGAAGGCACGGAGGATGGAATAGCAACCGCTTCCGGGATGGCAGCCATGTTTGGAAGTATAGCATCACTTTTACAGCAAGGCGATCATGTGTTAGCTGCCCGATCTCTTTTTGGGTCAACCCACCAGTTATTGACGAGAGTGTTCCCGAAATGGGGAATTACCTCTACCTACGGAGATATCTCGGATTATTTGAATTGGGAAAAGCTTGTACAACCCAATACCAAAATGCTATTCATAGAAACTCCATCCAATCCAGGACTGGAGATTATTGACTTGGAATGGGCTGGAAATTTTGCTAAAGCACATAATCTAATTTTAGTAGTCGACAATTGTTTTGCAACTCCCTATCTCCAACAGCCAGCCAAGTGGGGGGCACATATAGTTACCCATTCAGCTACGAAGTATATAGATGGACAGGGAAGAGTTTTGGGAGGCCTAATACTTGGTACACAGGATTTAATCAAGGAGGTTCAATTTTTCACGCGTCACACTGGACCAGCCATATCTCCTTTCAATGCCTGGATACTATCCAAAAGCATGGAAACATTGGGAGTTAGAATGGATAGACATTGCAGCAATGCGCTAAAAGTTGCTAAATACTTTGAAGGTAATTCCCAACTCAATGCAGTAAAATACCCGTTCTTAAAATCTCATCCTCAATATGATTTGGCAGTAAAGCAAATGAGTCAAGGTGGAGGAATCATCACTTTAGACCTTAAGGGAGGAGGAGAAAGAGCCCAAGGCTTTATCGATGAACTGAAAATGATTTCAGTTACTGCCAATTTGGGAGACAGCAGAAGCATCATCACCCATCCTGCGTCTACCACCCACAGCAAGCTTTCGGAGGAGGAGAGAGAAAGAGTGGGTATAAGCAATGGATTGATTCGCCTTTCTGTTGGATTAGAGCATCACGAAGATATTATTGCTGATGTAGAAAGAGCCTTGGATCTTAGTAGAAAGTAAAAATAAAAAGGTTGTCTCTCGACAACCTTTTTACATATCTACCAGGTTGTATATTTGAGTTTAGGAAAAGCACGAATCACATCTGAAAGACTTATTTGACCTATTAACCTTCCATCCTTCAAAACAGGAAATCTTCTAATTTTTAGTTCTAAAAATTTTCCTGCAGCATCAAATAATGATAAATCAGGAGTTAGGGTAATCACATCTCGGGTCATATACTCACTTACCTTTCCGGGAAACCCAGGGGTATTGGTATATTTTCCTTTGATTATTTCCCGAAGACAGTCCACCTCAGATATAATTCCAACCAGAGCTCCAGACTCATCGACCACAGGCGCTCCGGAAATTTTTTTCTTAGTCAAAACTTCCATTACCTTATCAATGGTGTCATTCGGCCCGAATGTCACAAGATTGGTACTCATATGATCTTTAACCAAAATCTGATCAATAGGAGACTTCTTTGGTTCTACTTCCCTTACTCCTTGAAAACTTTTTACCATAGTCGAAAGAATTTTAGTGAATGTATAAGATACTAAAATTCTTTGGTTTATAAAACTCAATATTGATTTTTACTTTAATTATAAAATAAAATTGTTTTATATTTATTTATTCAAAATATTATTCTTAATAAGTAAAATTGGAGTCCAGTAATTATTTAATTTGTTGCTGCTCTTTGGCGCCTCAAATAACCCAGCAATCACGTCTAAATCGCCATCTGAGTCAATATCACCAACTGCCAAAGAGGTGATATTTTTATCCTTAAAAGTTTGAATTGTGTACGGTTTGAACTCTACTTCTTTCTGATCATTTTCAAAAAATACAATTTCACTATGCATTTCTTGATTTAGCGAATTATATGATGAACTGACCACTATATCTAAATCACCATCTAGATCAAAATCCTCCACAAAAAGTGAAGTCCCAAAATGAAGTGGGAAAAACCATTCTTCCTCGAATTCCAAAGCTCCTTTATTCAAAAAGACTCTAATACCTTGATAATTTTTGGGTTCCGGACTTAAATTGGAATTCGCTCCATTTAATAGAACAATATCAATTAAGCCATCTTGATTAATATCTTTTATTGCGAAATCAGTAATACCAAAAGAGGGGTGAAACTTTAACAATTCTCTTTCTTTAAACTCCCCTTTTCCTAGGTTTTCCCAATAATAAACTCCACCTGTAGCCTTTGAAAATATACCAAATACATCTAAATCCCCATCCGAATCAAAATCAAGCAAAACCGTCTTCTTAGAACCTGGATTACTGTTAATTACCATCTCTTCGAGTTTATTATTTTTCGATAGATAGACACTTAACTTTCCTATGTGATTTCCAAAATGTGAAATCACATAATCTTCTATTGAATCCATATTTAGATGACCGAAAGAAACATGAACAGGTCGAATTAAGCCTTCATTTAACCTGATTTTGGACCAAGAATTTTTCTCTGCATAGTGTTCTAAAACTCCAGCTGAATCTTGATTTGAATAAATTTTATTCATTGCTAGCAAACTCAAGCCTTCGCCATTTCCTACTAAATAAACTGGAAAAAGAGGAGTGGATATAGAGTCTAAAATGATTGGCTTATTTTTCAAATCAATCTGGAAAAGGCCCTTCTCACTATCTCCCAACCAAACTAGGCCAGATTTATCTACAAGGACTAGAGTAGTAATGTTGGAATAGGACCTAGGCATTTCTATCTCATTCGCTTCCAGCCAAGCGACTTTTGCTTTTACATTAGTTGTTCTTTCATTTGGTGGAAGCTCGGTTGGTGCCTCTTGTAAATAATATTCTTTGAGCTTATCCCAATCCTTTTTCTTAATAAGAGGAATTTTGGCATATACCCCATCTGGCACCCCCAAATCCTCTGGCAGAGGAACCCCAAAGTCCTCTTCCAAATAAAGCCCCATCCTCCTTCTCATATCCGGAAGCACATTGTTTTCCCAAGTAGCTTTATCCAACACCTCTGGTTCAGGTTTTAGGTGGCAGTTGCCACAATAGACATCAGCAAGTTGCTTTCCATCCAACTTTAAGTCCATTTGTGAAAGCTGATAAAGAGTTGGAATTGGTTGCTTTCTCTCTGAAATAGGATTACAGGATGAACCTATCGCGATTAGTGCAAAAAGAAGTAGGATAATCCTCATGAGGCAAATGCTTTCAAGAAATTCTGAACTTTAGCAGCGTCAATCCCTAAATGCTCGAAGAATGAATTTTCGTCAGGAGAAAACTTTACTTCTGAGTATGTAAACCGATTTTCGGATCTCACTTTAACCTTACATGAAGCATGGATTTCCTTGAAATTTTCAAAAGATTGAAGCTCTTTCACATGTGCTGGTTCTGAGCCTCCCCCTGGCATTATGATGATTCGATTTCCAGCTTTTTCCAGCATTCGCTTGATGGTATTTATACCCTCTGAAACCGAATTTTTTGCACCTGAAGTAAGAATTCTGGCGAATCCACAATCCACTATATCCTCCAAGCTTTCTAATGGATTTTTACTGACATCAATTGCTCTATGAAAGGTACAGGGTTTACCAGCAGCTGATTTCAAAAGTGTATTGCACGCTGCTTTATCCACTTCACCGTTTGGCTTAAGTGCTCCAAAAACAAATCCGTCTGCTCCCATCTCTCCCAATATTTGAATATCTCTCTTCATCACCTCTAACTCTCCTTTGCTATAACAAAAATCCCCGCCTCTTGGTCGAATCATTACAAAAATTGGGATTTGAACCGTTTCTTTTAAAACCTTCAACATACCAGCCGAAGGAGTTTCCCCTCCCTCCAAGAAGCTCCCACATAACTCCAATCTATGAACTCCAAAATCAGCTGCATCTAAAGCCGATCTCAAATTGAAAACAGGTGCTTCTAAAATATACTGATTCATACTAATAATGACTTTTTGAATCAATCAAGATATTTTCTTGAGTAGTCCCCTTGGCAAAATTGAAACCCGGATGAACTGCATAAGCTCCGATCTGACCTTCCTTATTGATAGCAAGAAACCCAGCCTGAATATCCTTGATGTCCTTTTTATTTTTGGCTATCAATCTTCTGACAGCTTCCTCACATGCTTCCTGCGGAGTTCTTCCCTGCCGCATCAGCTCCACAATCAGAAAACTCCCACAAATTCTGATAATCGACTCTCCTAATCCGGTAGCGGTAGCTGCTCCCACTTCATCGTCTACATAAAGACCCGCACCGATTATAGGACTATCCCCCACTCTGCCATGCATTTTATAAGCCAATCCACTGGTTGTACAACTTCCCGCAAGCCTTCCTGAGGCATCCATACCTATCATTCCAATAGTATCGTGATTTTCTATATTGATCACCGGCTTGTATTGGCTGGTCTTTTTCCACTCCTCATAGGCTTTTGCGGCTTTGGGACTTAAAATCTCTTTTTCTATCGGGAAACCTTCAGCAATGGCAAACTGCCTGGCACCCTCACCAGCCAACATTACATGTGGCGTCTTTTCCATCACTGCTCTAGCCAAACTAATAGGATGCTTTACCTGCCGCACAAAGGCCACAGAACCACAAGAACCGTCACCTTTCATAATGGACGCATCTAAAGTAGTAATCCCTTCTCTATCAGGTAAACCCTGGAGCCCAACTGATAAATTATCAAGATCCAACTCTGTGTCTTTTACCCCTGCTTCTACTGCATCTACTATGTTCCCTGACTCTTGAAGTTTCTTCAAAGCGGCCTCATTGGCAGGTAAGCCATGATTCCAAGTTGACAAAATCAAAGGCTTCTCTCCATTTACTAATCCTTGTTTTTTTTGAGTAAAGGCTTGAGAAACTCCAGGTATAAAAATGGCAGAACCTAAAAGGGATTGCTTGATAAATTTTCTTCTTTGGGACATTAGGCTTAATTTAGGTTTTGGGGTTTAAAATCCATTTCAAATCCCTAAATAAGCCTTTTTTCGCACAAATCCTTATAAAATTCCATGAGACCCTATATCCTAAAAGAAGCAAATTGGAAAGCTCTAAAGACACATCGATTTGACCTTGCTGTTCTCCCTTGGGGAGCCACCGAGGCTCATAATTACCATATGCCTTATGGCACAGATGTGTACGAAGCAGATGCGATTGGTGAAGAAGCAGGAAAAAAAGCTTGGGAAAAAGGTGGCAATGTTGTGATTCTCCCCACCATTCCATTTGGGGTCAATACAGGTCAGTCTGATATTTATTTGGACATGAATCTAAATCCAAGCACTCAGTTTGCCATTTTGAAGGATTTGATTGAAGTATTGAATCGACAAGGAACAAAAAAGCTCCTGATTCTCAACAGTCATGGGGGAAATGACTTTAAAACTGCACTTCGGGAACTGGGTCTCCAATATCCAGACATGATGCTCTTTACCTGCAATTGGTTTCAGGCTTTAGACAAAACTCAATACTTCGAAGAAAGTGGGGATCATGCGGATGAAATGGAGACTGCGTTGATAATGCATTTGCATCCTGAATTAGTATTGCCGCTTGAAGAAGCTGGAGATGGAAAAGAAAAGAAATCCGTAATAGCAGGTGTCAGAGAAAAATGGGCGTGGGCAGAAAGAAAATGGTCTCAGGTAACTGAGGATACTGGAATTGGGAATCCAAAAAAAGCCTCCCCTGAAAAGGGAAGGCGCTATTTTGAGGACGTTACAGACAAAGTTGCGGAGTTGATTTTGGACATTTGCTCTGTCAACTCCAATGAACTCTATCGCTAATTAATCTAATACAGATAAGTCAAAGTCTTTTACTGCTCCAGTATAGTCTACTACTTTAAGGGATTTAAGGCCTTTAGGAAGTATAATTTCTCTGGAAGATTGGGATAAAAACCCAGATCCATGATTTACTTCTATGCGTTGGGTTTTCCCATTTTCAAGTTCAACCAAAATAGCTGATACTTCCTGACTAGGTTCAATAGACTGAGATTCTTGATTTTTGCTACGAAACACCTTTAATTCTCCTCTATTTTGAGAAGCAATATAAAGTGGGCTACCATTTACGGAGCTTAGTTTGACCAATGCTTTAGCATCTCCCGGCACAATGAAACCACTCTTATCTGACTTGGCTGGAGTAAAACCACCTTTACCATCTCCCAATAATACCAAGCCATTTAGGGCATCCAACCTTCCAATAAAGATTTCATTTCCAAAATCATTTCCGACCAGGAGTATGTCCAAGAAACCATCTTGATTTACATCTTCCGCCAGAATACCATTTACAGGAGCTAGTTGAGCTAAACTTGGCAATTCATGAATTTTAAACTTTCCATTACCTAGATTTTCCACATAAGAGGATCGATCATAATTTCCTGTCAAAATCAAGGCATCTTTTCTTTCTTCTTCAGAAAAAAGAGTTTGCTCAGTACTCAAAGCATAAAGCTTATATCGCTCAAACTTCCTCCTAAACAATATACTTTGGCCATATAAATCATCCCAAAAATGACTTGGGAAAGATTCATATGCTCCTTGCCTATTTTTATACCAAGCAAAAGTTACAGGATCTACACTTCCATTGTTATCAAAGTCTTTGGCATATATTTTCACCGGCCTTTCGAAGGTTGGATGAAAATGATTATTTGCTCCAAGATTCCCCACCACAAAATCCATATCTCCATCTTGGTCAAAATCACCTGACTGAATGGAATTCCACCACCCTAGATGATTTTCCAATCCCGTTTCAACTTTTTTAAGTTGGGATCCATCATTTTTAAATAATGTAATCGGCATCAATTCACCTACTACTATCAAATCCATCAATCCATCACTATCAACATCAGACCAGATTGCATCTGTAACCATTCCTACCGTCCTTAATTCCGGCGCAATTTGATCAGTTACATCTTCCAATATTCCCTGATTATTCTGCAATAGATAACTATTCTCAGGATAAGGATATTGTGCGATGGGAGTTCGGCCACCAACGAAAAGGTCAATAAACCCATCCTGATTAAAATCAGCAGCCCTTACAGTACTGCCACTGGCTTTGATCGCGTTGAAATTTTTATCGAGGGAGAAATTACCAGCTCCATCGTTGAGATAGACCCTATCCGTGTATTCTGCAGAATTGGTTGGAAATTCATTACTACCGCTGACTAGGTATAAATCCAAATCTCCATCATTATCCAGGTCTATCAATAAAACCCCCATTTCTTCGAAATTTGGATTTCCTTCAGGTAATAAATCTCTTTGAGAGAAAGTGCCATTTCCACTCTGTAAGAATACTTGAGGATGGAACCCAGAGGAAGAACCAATAATCAAATCTTCCATTAAGTCCCCATTGATATCCCCTACAGCCAAGGCCGGTCCATATTGAGTTAACTTATGAGGAAGAGTTCTCTGGACATTGAAATCTATTTTATCATTTTCCTGATGAACATAAACAAGCCCAAGGTTTTGAGAAACCTCTTCAAATAAGGAGTCCTCAGAGCTTTCATCTAGGATTGCCAATTGGTTGGGGCCTTGATTTGCTGTTTTGTATGAAACCTCGACTTTGGAATTTAATTCAGGGGATGACAATTCATTTACTTTTCCATCAGGCCAAATAACCTTGAGGCTTGTAATACTTTGGCCGGCTGGAATTCCAAAATGTAAAACCTCCTCGATAGAAGACATATAGCCCCTGATAACTTGTTGTTCCTGGAAAAGCTGATTGCCATCCGATAAGCTGACAATGACCTTACTGCCTAATCCTTGGGAGTTTTGAACAGGGCCCTGAAGTTTGACTCTTAAATACCCTCCTTTTTCTTTTTTCTCATTCAGTTTGTTTTCAAAAACAAAAGCTGGATCATTGATATTATTGATCACATAATCCAAGTCTCCATCTAAATCCAAGTCCACCAAAGCTGCTCCATTGGAAAAAGATGGTTTATCCAAACCCCAATCCTTCCCAGTATCTTTGAAAGTCAGGTCTCCTTGATTTTTGAAAGCATAGTTAGGAATTTTAACAATCGGAATTGAATCCAGAAGTTGCCGGACGGTAGCAATACTCCCCACGTCAGCCCGATAATTTGCAAAGTCCTTATCAGTGATGTCCCTTGGAAAACCGTTAGTCACCAATAAATCTCTTTGTCCATCATTATCCACATCTCCAAATAAAGGGGACCAAGACCAGTCTGTTTGATAAATCCCTGCATACATCCCAATTTCACTAAATGGGGCTTTTTCTCCATTATTGAGATGAAGCATATTTCGCACATGCTGATATTCATAGCCCCATTGTTCATTACTGATATACACCTGGTAAGAGTTCTTACCTATCGTAGTCTTTTTTCTGTAATTATCCTCTCCCAGCATGTCTAAGGTGATAAGGTCAGGTTTGAGATCATTATTAAAATCTGCAATATCTGATCCCATAGAAAACTGGCTTTGATGTTTTAGCTTTTGAGAGGATTGGTTTGAAAAGGTCCCATCCTGATTATTGATGTATAGGATATCATTAGTCACATAATCATTGGAGACATGAATGTCCGGCCAGCCATCATTATTGAGGTCTGCGATTAAAAGTCCTAGACCGAAACCTTCAATGGTAATGCCAGCTTCAAGAGTAACATCAGTAAAGGTTCCATCTCCATTATTTCTATAGAAAGCATCATTATTGATTGCCGAGCCATCAGTAATTTTTTCTCTATAATTAGAAGGAATGATTTTACTTTGCTCGTTATTCAAGACATATAAGTCCAGATCACCGTCCAAATCATAGTCGATAAACGCAGCTCCCATCCCATTACCGGCATCAGCAATTCCATAGCTTTCTGCCATTT
>TARA_R100000365_G_scaffold1242_1_pt1 | contig 11890 bp, 10 predicted proteins | sample TARA_R100000365 | Tara Oceans TARA_R100000365 (sample SAMEA2620668) | marine metagenome | biome: marine biome (ENVO:00000447); feature: mesopelagic zone (ENVO:00000213); material: "saline water (ENVO:00002010), including plankton (ENVO:xxxxxxxx)" | depth 1000 m | reverse complement strand
TTGTGTAATTGAGTAAAGATTAACCGAGTAATTAGGCTGTCTCGTCTCTCGCTTCTCGTTTCTCGCTTCTAATCTATAGTCTCTAGTTCCAAATTCTGTATGAAATTGAACTTGGAGTATTCATTGAAAACCCTCAATTTTAGAAGCTATTTTGGGAATTAAGGATTTTAGAAACTCAGGAAATTCTTCGCACATGATTGCTTCTCCTTTTTCCAATGAAAAGCAATATTTTGGTTCTTGCTTGTAATAAGAGCAATTGTAAACATCAAGTGAGTTGAAAAACTCAAAATGATTGTCTAGGTTTTGAAATCCAGCAAAATATCTTTTTTGAATTTCCCTATCAGGAACAAAATGCCCTCCATTCTCAACTCGGATAGCCACTCGTCTTTTAGCCTCTTGGATTGAATTTAATACAAAATAAATAAGATGAAGTTCGTATCCATTTGTTTTGAATATTTGAGGCCAATGAAGAGGCGTTGAGTTAAAATTTGTCTCGTAACAAAAGTCCCTCTTTTCTAAAATGGCCTGATCAATTTGTCTCTGTAACTCCTTAAAAGCCAAATTATGTGCCATTTTATCTTGAATATCTGAAGGCTGGAGCTTTTTATAAATCTTCAAAAAGTGTTGATCATAATCGAAAGGAATGAGATTTCCTTTAAAAAAAGCTTTTGAGAAGGATGATTTTCCAGCTCCGTTACATCCTGCTATTATCCAAAGTTTTGGCTTACTCAAATTTAAGTTGTGGAGCTGAAATTGGATTTTTTTTGATCAAGCCCTCTTTCATAGCTTTTTCATAAACCTTTATTTCCTGAAGAATTCTAGGCATTTCAGCTTTCAAGAATTTCTGAAATTTTTGAATTTCAAGTATTTTGGCTTCTCGATTCATTCTGTAAAGATAAATTTTCTATTTGACATTATTAAGGATTTCCTCCTCAGATGTCTCCGTAATCAATTTGAGTTTCATCTTTCGGCTCTCATCTCTGAGTTGTTCTACGTTCAATGTTCATCGTTCAGGCACGCTTCGATTTGTGTTGTGTAATTGAGTAAAGATTAACCGAGTAATTAGGCTGTCTCGTTTCTAGTTTCTCGCATCTAGCTTCTCGCTTCTAATTTCTAGTCTCTCGCTTCTTGTCTCACACTTTAAACTTAGGATTCCAATAATGATAGATATTGGTTTGCGAAGCGATTTTATAGCCCATTTTTTTATATAGGTTTAAAGCGGGTGTATTAGCTTTTTGGGTTGGGATTTTCATTTTTCTAGCTCCTTTTTCAAAAGCCCAGGATTCCGCTTTTTTTAGCAGCTTCTCTCCTATTCCTTTGCCCCTTGAAGACGCTTTGACAGCTATCAAACCAATTTGGCCCAGTTCTCCCTCCACACTGCAGGTGACCATTCCTTCCAATGCCCCATAAACTAATACTTCTCTTTTTTGCAGAGCTTTGGTAATCCAGATTTGGTATAGCTTTTCAAACTCACCTTGATCTAATCTAGGATCTACTTTAAACCGTGAATATTCTCCACTAGCCAAAGCCAATGAAATCAAATCTTCTGTTAGTTGACCTTGATATAGTTCAATATTATCTGTAAAGGTAGATTCGGATTTCAATGCTTTCTCAAAAACCAACTTCACATCCATCAGTTGAATATATTTTGATTTGATATCCAGTTCATGCTCACTGATCAAGTATACCAACTGAAAGCTAGGGGTCTGCTTCAAAAATTCATCCTGATCCCAATTTTTCGTCACTTCATACTTTCCAACCGGATAACCAAAGAGTTCTGAATCAAAAGGGAGATGAGTTAGCAAGTCGAGAGTTTAAAGTTGGAGGGAGATATTGGTTATTGAGTTATTTGTTATTGGATGAGTAATTGTGTAATCGAGTAAGAGTTTAACTGAGTCTCGTCTCTAATCTCTCGCATCTCGCATCTCGTTTCTCGCATCTATTCTCTCGCCTCTCATCTCTCGCTTCTTAACGTCTTCTTCGGTCTTCGGTCTCCCGTCTTCCAGCTTTTGGCTTTTAGCACAAGGCAGAATTCTACTAAATCAATATGTTTTTTTCTCCACAATGTAAATCGGGCGGTTTTTGACTCCTTCAAAAATCTTCCCGACGTACAATCCCACCATTCCCAAAGTGATTAGAAGAAAGCCTGTTAGGAGCCAAATGGAAATGATTAAACTGGCATAACCCGCTACTATGATATCTCCCATCCAATAACGAATCAGAGTAAATATGGCGAATAAAAAGCCTGTGAAGGCTACTCCCACTCCCAGCTTGACGGTCATGCGAATGGGCTTATCACTATAAGCCAGCATAATGTCCAATGCTAAATTGAAAAGCTTTTTAAAGGAATAGGTGGTTTCCCGTTCACCGTTTTCCTTATGAATAACTGGAATTGCCGTCTGTCGAAAACCAACCCATTTTACCATTGCTGGAAAGAATCTGATTTTTTCTCTCATTTGGACAATTTCATCGATCAGCTTTCGGTGGTATATTCCAAAATTAGCTACGGTTTCATCTTGAGCCACCCCAGTCAGGTATCCCAGAGTTTTGTAAAAGACTTTGGAACCCAATTTTTTAAAAAAAGTATCTTTTCGATTTATCCGCTGTGCGAAAACTGCTTCGAAGCCTTCTTGGGCTTTTTCATACAAGGCAGGGATTTCCTCCGGTCTATCCTGCAAATCACAATCCATCACTACTACCCATTCTCCTTTTGCCTGATCCAGCCCTGCTGTAATGGCATAATGCTGCCCGAAGTTTCTGGAGAGTTTAATCCCTTTTACTTGCGGATGCTTAGTAGACAGTTCCTCTATTTTACTCCAAGAATTATCCGGACTATAATCATCCACCAAAATAACCTCAAAATCCGAGCTGATGGCTCCTACCGATTCTATGACTCTTTCCACGAGTTGGTCGAGCAATTGCTCAGCGCAGTAGACTGGTGAGATGATGGATAGATGCACGATTAAATTATGAAGTTTGAATTATGAAGTCTGAAAAACTCATAAATGCTACTTGAGGGGGACTTTAAGGTCGTTTTCAAGAAATTAATGTCAGGGTCATTGGAGATGTAAAATTCAAGAGGAAACGTAAAACTCTAGCCCTTTAAAACTTTTCTTATCCCGCTCTTTCAGAGCTGTATTACTGTTTGTTCCTAACTTATTTTGCTAAATAATCCCGCTCCTTTGGAGCTATAAAATTAAATTGAAAAGTCAGGGCCAAACTGTAAACTCCCTCTTTGCTTCTTCATTCCTTTGCGGGAGATTAAATCCGCTGCGCCGTTGAGTCGCTGCGAGAGATTATGAGACTTTTCTAAGTAATTCCGCTCCTTTGGAGCTATAAAATTAAATTGAAAAGTCAGGGCCAAACTGTAAACTCCCTCTTTGCTTCTTCATTTCTTTGCGGGAGACAAAAAAAATCAAAATCAAATCGCTTCTCTGAAGCTCTTTTATACTCTTACTTTACGATTCTACAACCAAAACGCCTCTCTGAGGCTTTACACTACATCAGTTTGGAGCTTTAAAATCAAATTTAAAGGGAGGACCAAACTTTTAACGTCCCTCTTTGCTTCTTCATTCCTTTGCGGGAGAAAAAACCGCTGTGTCGCTGTGTCGCCGCGAGAAATCATAAGACTTTTCTAAGAAATCCCGCTCCTTTGGAGCTATAAAATTAAATTTAAAGAGAGAACCAAACTTTTCACTTTTAACTCCCCTCTTTGCATCTTCATCTCTTTGCGGGAGATTAAATCCGCTGCGCCGCTGTGTCGCCGCGAGAAATCATAAGACTGCTTCGTTTCACTCGCAGTGACGTAACTGTTCACTGCAAACTGCTAACTAACAACTGTACCTGGGACTGCTTCGCTTCGCTCGCAGTGACGTAACTGTTCACTGCTCACTGCTTACTGCCAACTGACTATTGCCAACTGAATCAAGCCACATCCGCAAAAATCCTCTCCATCCTTCTAAAATAAAACATCCCAAAGACGAAGAATACGACTGCTACAATACTACCCGGCCAAATCCATTCCCAAGGCATAGGTCGATTCAGAAAAGAAGCCCGAAAGCCTTCGATCACACCCACCATGGGGTTGAGTATATAAAATGGTCTGTAAATTTCAGGAACGGCCGTAGTACTATAGACTACCGGGGCAGCGTAAAGCAGCAACTGAACTACAAAGGTCAACGCATGCTTGACATCCCTGTATTTAACTGCTAAGGCTGAAAGAAACATGCCGATTCCCAGACTGCACATCAACAACTGTATGATCAATAATGGAAGAAAAAGCACTCCTATTCCTGGCATTTGCTTGAAATATATCAGCATAAAGATGACTACAACAAACGCAATGGTAAAATCCAGAAGTTTGGATAGAATGGCAGAAAGTGGAAGCACCATTCTAGGGAAGTAAACCTTGGTGATCATATTCGCATTTTGGATCAGGGAATTGGCTGATTCGGTCAGGGTTCCACTGAAATAATTCCAAGGCCAGAGTGCCAAATAGGAAAATAACACATAAGGCATTCCGTCTGAGTCAACCTTTGCTAAGCCTCCAAAAACCAATGTAAATACCAAGGTGGTAAATAGGGGCTGTATAATGGCCCAAGAAACTCCCAAGATGGACTGAGCATAGCGCGCTTTGATCCCTCTTAAAGTCAGGAAATATAAAAGATCCTTGTACTTCCAAATTTCTTTGAAATCTACCATCTTCCAGCCGGAGGAGGGTTCGATTACTTTGTAATGGGGATTGGTTGAGGACAAGGTTTGAAATTTAAAGTTTAAAGTGAAGAGTTTAAAGTTGGAAGTTGTGTTTTAAGCTCCGTACACTAGTATTCCGGCAATATTGCCTGGGTCTTCGTCGAGAATAGATACTTCTACTTTTCTTTGAACTTTCTCGTAGGTTTTGTTTTTAATGAAATTCAGATAATTCTGGTCCAGATTCTTTCCTATCAGGATCATATTGACAGTTCCTGAGTCTATGCCATGTGCATAATCTCCAATGATATAGGCTTTTTCCACCTCACCCATTCTTTTGACTATTCTCTCCATGAGGTCATCCAGGCCCAAGAATTTGGAAACCATATTTTTGATCTCCGCAAAAAATGGATGCTGATTATTCGCCTTGTACACTTTGGTCTTTCCTTCCTCTTCTGAAACTAAGAGCCCTGCTTCTGTCAGGCGGTTGAGCTCTACTCTAACTGAATTGGTAGATTCGTCAAAATCTTTAGCCAAAGAGCGTAAGTATCCTGAATTTTGATGAGAAAAGAATTTGAGCAGGAGCTTAATTCTTGTTTTGGAAGTAACTAAAGACTCTAACAAAAGCTAAATTCAGAAATCTGAAAAACTAAAAACTATTAACTCTCAATTTGAAACTTCAGAAAGCTTCGCCCTTTCGGTCCCATTTTCAGGATTTCCTAAAACAAAGGCAAATAGAAAATTATCTACCCGAGGAGACATTGAGGTAATACCGAGTAAAAAAATTACTCATAGCAAATTTATAAGAATGACTTAATTTTCCAAGATATTTTAAAAACAGGAAATAAAATCATTGAAAAATCGCTTTTTTGAAGAAGACCTTTAGTTTCGAACCATGCTCCAACCGGAAAGGAATTACATGAGGCTGTATTATGTAGTCATTGGACTCCTGCTTTTAAGCTATGTGTATTTCTTTTCTCTGATGGGTTTGGAAAACAATCCTTACTATGGTGATGAATATTTTTATATAAAAAATGCAGAGGCCTTTTCGGAAACAGGAAGTTTAAAAGCTTCTTTCACCTACAGTGGAAGAGGTTCAAAGATAGGCGAGTTTGATGCGCATGGACCTGTATATCCCCTACTTTATGGTGGTATTGGAAAGCTTTTCGGATATGATTTCCAACTTATTTCAAAAGTAAATCTGGCTATACTTTTACTGAGTTTATTTCTTTTCATTCTATCTATGGAAAAACTATCAACTAAGCTTATTCAGATTATACTTATTTTAAGTTCTCCCTTTACCCTGTTTTACGCGTTCAGCCTTTTACCGGAATTGATTCATTTAGGCGGAGCAATTATTCTTTATTATCTCTATGAAAGCTATCATCGATCCAGTAGAGGAAGGGATTTATGGATTTTAGTGAGTTTTATCCTATTGCTGGGGCTATTTAGAAGTACTTGGCTTTTTGCCCTTATAGGGTTGGTTCCATTTCTCTGGAATGGCAGGAGGTCTTTGGTATTAGTGCTGATTTTCAGTATTCCTATTTTGACCTGGCTTTTACAAACAAATTTTCATGAAGGAGTGGTCAATGTTTTTTCAGAGATGAAATATTGGTTTGGTGAAGGTAATTGGAGTGTTTTATTTGATACCATATTTTTCAACATCAAACGGAATATATATTTCCTTTTTACTTATTCAGAAGGCGCATTTTATGCTATTTGGAAAATCTGGCTTTTCGTCTCTCTCATACTAGGTTTCTTATTAATTGCTAAAGATAAATTGGTTCTGTCGGGGATATTGATGCTTGCAGTTACATTCCTATTCACCTTGGTTTTTTATAAATTTTACAAATGGACGGAATGGAGAATGATGCTCCCTCTGACTGTTTTTTTGAATCTGAGAATTATCGCAGCATTTCCTTCCCAGTACTATTATAAAGGATTGCTTATAATCAATGGTTTAGCTTTCCTTTTCCTAATTCCCTTTCAATACGAGCTTATTCAACTCAGAAAAAATTATCAAACAAAGACTATATCCAAAGATCTAGTAAGCCATATTAAAACGCTCGAACAGCCGCTCATTCAAATTGATACCTTGGCTCTTACAGGGTTTGCTTTGGAGCAATTACCAGTGGTTAACCAAAAAGGTCAAGTGATCCGTTACATTCTCCCTTATTATGAAATGGAGCTAAAAGAAGCCAGTCATTTCCTGGAAATCCAAGAAGGTCAGCTGATGATGCGTTCAAAAAATATTCGCAGCCAATAAGCGAAGCCAAATACAACTTGGATACTGAAAATCGAAGCAAATATTTTGAAGCGGAAAGGTGATTTTTCATTCTTTTCCTGATACTCTTTCAGCACTATGAGCAACATACTTAAATTATGGAGGTAAAGCGCAACCGGTATTTGCCAATAAAAATTTCCATGATACTCTCTATAGCCGGTTTCAGCAAAGATGAAATAAATCAAAATTGCGAGGAGTAATGTCCAAAGTGAAAAACTAAAAAACCTATTTTCAAATGCTTTGTTCCTCCAAAAAATCAAAAAGCATAAAGTAAGAGGGATACTACTCAAGAGATCCAAAAAGGGTTCATTGCTGTAATGAAACCAAATTTTAAAGGGTTCCAAAACCACCCTGGGAATATCCTCTTGTGAATAGTAATTGACTACCATAGGATCCCACTGAAAGATCAATATTTTTTCTGCCCAGATAAGAAGCAATGAAAATGCACTTAGGCAGATGGCTAGGATGAATGGCTGCGAAGGACGCTTAATTAAGTAAAACGTGTAGCAGAGGAAGACAGGTAAATAACAAAATAGAAAACTAGGCTTGATCAATAATATAGCTACTACTAAGAGGCATATGTTAAGAAATGCCTGATTGCTGTAATTTTCCCACCAAGTTAGAGTTTGCTTAACTAAAAGTAGGCAAAAGGGGAAAGCTGCGATGATGGTTGAATTGTGCCAGATGATTTGACTGAGTTTTCCTAAGTACCAATATTCCCTATCGATAGAAGGGATCACGATAGGACCTAAAAAGAAAAACAAAAATGCCAAAAGATAGGATTTAGATATTCCTAAGGATGAAGATTCAAAAATCCATTTTACTGTAATTCTAAATTTCCACCATAAAAATCCCGTCATCAATAGGATGGAACTGATCAAAAACTGGAATTTATAATTGATCAAAAGGTCTAGAAGGTACAGTAGAAAATAGTAGCCCGGAGGGATTGGGAAATAGCCATTTTCCAGATACTCTATCAGAAAGAAATTATGGATCTTAATATCAACCCCATAAGGCACAAATTTGATCATATAAGTCAAAGTGGCCATAATTAAAGCCATCATTAGGATATCGAATACCCAAAGATTTCTTTCTAACCAAATTCTCATTTTGGGCATTTAACAATGATGAAATTATTGAACTTTTCCACCTGATAGTTGCAGTTTTTGAAATAGCCAAGATTGCTTTTGTAGGTATTGGAATCTATCAAATAGGCTCTGTCTGAATTTTCATTATTGAGAAAATAGTGCTCATATAAACTAGCCCAACCCATGATTTTAAAAGGCAATGGAGATTCAAAAATCAGTTCCAAGTAGTATTTATTTTCGCTGGCAATGATGATTTCAGCATAACCATCCCCCTTCAATTTATTCAGTTTCTCTTGGAGCTCAGTTCCGGAGGAAATATTATGATGGCTTAGGCTAAAAGAATAGCAATGAAAAACAATGACAATAGAAAGGATAGATTGAAAAATCAGAAAAGGCCATTTATGAAATTCGCCCTCCTGCCTATCGAGTATCATTAGGATGAAGAATAAAAGAAACAGAAGAATGTAAATCTGAATTTTTATCAGATAGAAGGGAGCTAGAACTACCAATCCCAAAATTATCACTAAAAGGAGCTTTAGCCCCTTTTTCAAATTTGTGTAGAGCGTGAAAAGCAAGAAGAGCGCCATCAAGGTTAAGACAAATCGTTCGTTTTGGATAAAAGTCCCAAATGATTTTTTATAGAAAGAAAAAGAAACAGCTTCCCATCTTAAATCATCCAACATATGCTTCCATTCCAAAAGCTTATCCCGAGTCAGCTGATTTTCTGAAAAATCAATCAGACCATTAGAGAAGTAATAGAGTTCTGGTTCCGAATTGATGAACCTATCCTTTTCCAATTGTAAAAATGGGTGATCAAAAACCTGAGAACGAAGCTGGTTGTGTTCAATAAAGTCTTGGAGTGGTTCAGACTTTGGCCAAAGAAAAGTTATACCCTGAAAAAACAGAACAAAAACCAAAGGGTAAAGTGTAGACAACATCAATGTTTTTTGATGTGATAGAATCAAGAAATAAAGACAAGAGGCTGCCAAAAGTAAAATTGCAACTTCAGGTCTGATAAGAAATCCTGCTATAATTAAAAGATCTGAGAACATCCAAAATTTACCTGGATGCACATGAAGCTTGTTCTTTGAAATTCTATTTGCCAACCCAGCACAAACGCAAAGGGATGAGACTATAGAGAACTGCAGAAAAAAGCTGAAATGAATTAGAAAAGCGAATGCAAAAAGGAAGAAAATTATTTTAATTCTATTGGAAACAAACTCACGCTCAATCACCTGCAATAAGGTGAAATAGGCAAAATATCCTAAGGTAAACCACAAGAATGGGTACCACGGAATCAGGGGGAAGAAAGAATAGAGTTTGGCTAATGAAAAGCTTAGAATGGGATGGATAAAAACCGCATAATTTTCGGGCATGCCAGTATAGGCTCCTGAAACAAGCCACATCATCAGTTCATCATCATTCACCTGAAATCGCCAAGGCAAAAAAGCTATCATGATTAAGGCTAGTGCGCCAAGAATACTCCAATAGCTTTTTTTCATGATTTTGGTTAAAAATAAATTCAGATTCGAATTAGAAACTCAATAAAGAACAATGCAATTTAAGGAATCAGTTTTGGGATTGCTTTTGAAATATGTAAATAGGTCTTGATTGGTAGGAATCTATGTAGGTTTTTTTCATGCTTTGTAATTCTAAAATTGGGTCAGAGAATTCAGAAGGACAAAAAATTACAGGATATCCCTTTTCAAAATTAATTAGCGTGTTCAATTGACTAGGATCCCAAACCATAGCCTGACCTGGGATGTTTTTACCCAATAGGTATGCTAATCCTGGATTTCGGAAGAAAGCCTGTACATTATCTTCTCCATCCAACTCCACCTTCAATTTTTCTAAAATTTCAACTAATGAGCTATCCAAAAACAATCCGGAGTTGCCGGGGATTTTCCAATACCTTTTGGATTCAAAGAGAGGCGATTGTTCAAATGGTTGGAAAACGAGACCATTAATTATCCAAAAGAAGGAAAAGATACTTAAGCCCAAAAGAATCTGATTTCTTCTCTTTGATAATATTGCTACCAAAAGCAACCAAAACACTGAATAGTGGATGCCTATTCTCAACCAGTATACATTGCTTCCGAAATGAAGTATAAAAGGGAGAAAGGTTAAAATCAGAACCCAAGGTAACTGAGCAGAGGAAATTTCGCCAAAACTATTGTTTAGCCTATGAACGACAAACAAGAAAAGGGTCAACAAAAATAGATGATTCCATTCTTGTGTGATGTGAGTTAGGTAAACTACTGATATGAAAATTAAGCAAGATAGAATCACTAGAAATGGCTTAAGCTTGGATTTATTATCTAGGAGTTTCAGAAGGTAAAAACCAATGGAGCTGATACCGAGCCAAAAAATCCCTACAAGTGGGGACTTCATTAAATCAAGCAAATTATACTGAGGTCTTTCTAACTGATTTCCAAGTGTTTCAGACAGTCTTAATACAGCATTTTCTTGAAATAAAGTCCAGAATAGAAGTTCAAATAAGAGAAGGGGCAATAGCATCAGCATCCATTTCCAAGACACGGATTCAAGGTAAAATAATGTGATGTAGGTGATCCCAAATAAAAGGATGGCCGTGGGAAATTTGACATAGAAAATCAATGCCAAAGAAACACCTATCAAAAGGTATTGAAATGATTTTTTAATGGGTATGGATAAAACTGCCAGCCAAACACAAGAAAGTGTAACATTCAATGAATTATAAGAAAGTGTCTGTGGCAGAAAGGCATATCCAAGACAAATTCCAATAAAGATGAAGGAGAAAATTTGCCAACTGGCTTTTTTATGGGCAAAGTAATTTTTAAAAAATAAAGCCAAACTCCAAGCTGCGATCAGGTAGCCAAGCAAACGGAGAAGTCTTAGCTGAATAAGTGAAAACTTCAATTCAGTTAAGCTGAATATCAGTTTGAAAAATAAATCATAATTAAATACTGCCTGAGGGTTTGGCTGCAAAGGATCAGCTAGGAAGGCATACAAACCTTCATCAGAAATATCAAATCCAATGAATGCAGCTCCGATCAGGGTCAATGAAAGAAGAGTAGCCTCTACAAAGAGAAAGGTATTTATATTACTGAATCTGAAGGATTGAGTGAGCATCTAAAGCAAAATGGAATATTGAAACGGGAAAACAAATCTGGAGAGAAAGATTTTAAAATTTGAATGCTATCAATTGAAGTTGGGTTCTCAAAATGTATGATAATCAGATTTTATGAAAAACAAATTTACATCGGACGATTTTATGAATGTTATGCCAGTGAAGAAGGAGCTTTTGGGGCTATAAAGACTATGTTCCGCCACCTAGTTTTTTAAAGGTTTGACACCGGACAACCAAAAATACAAACGACCTAAAAACATGGATGAATGAGTCTATTGTTTCAAAATGAATAAATTTGACAATTGATATTATTATACAAATTATTTAAAATGTATAAAAATGTGGAAAACTTTTGGCTATAAAGCATAAAAAATACCCTGTACAGGGTATTTTTTTTTGAAAGACAAATTCTACCTTTGGAATAGGGTGATTAAGCAGCTTTTCTCCTAGTTTTTTCTAGAAAATTATTAAGGGACTTTTTCTCATACTTTTTATTCCCTTAATCCCTTTCGAAAGAGAGGAAAATAATCGAAAATCCTTCCCAAAAAATGGGTGGGATTTTCTTTTTTTTAAGTTGTTCCTATCATAGAATTTGTAATCCGGATAAACCGTTCGAGGTTTAATTAAGGTTTCCTTGCCGTCTTGCTGGCATTGAATTACCGTTTCCAATTTTAGATTATGGGCCAGCGCTGGGGATGTGGTTGGTGACTTTGATTCCAG
>TARA_R100000365_G_C2748408_1_pt1 | contig 12064 bp, 10 predicted proteins | sample TARA_R100000365 | Tara Oceans TARA_R100000365 (sample SAMEA2620668) | marine metagenome | biome: marine biome (ENVO:00000447); feature: mesopelagic zone (ENVO:00000213); material: "saline water (ENVO:00002010), including plankton (ENVO:xxxxxxxx)" | depth 1000 m | reverse complement strand
CCCGCCCCTGGCCCCGGAGGGATCCGCTCGTTCCGGCGCCGAGGTAGAGCACGTCGGTGGGGCCGTCGAACACCGACGCGCGGCCAGCAAGGGTCGTCGTCGTCGAGCCCTCGTCATCGCGGTGCGTGACCTCGAACGACCCCGACAGCGGAACCACGATGCGCTCGACGTCGAGCTCGGTCAGCGCGAGTTCGACTCCGTCCGCCAGCTCGGCCACACGCAGCCCGGTGTGCGCCCACCCCGGGGTGGATCTGTCGACGACGCTCTCCCAGCCGTCGCGGGCGAGCTGTCCCCGCCGGTGGAACCAGCGCTGGTCGGTGGCGCTCATCATCGTGCCTTCTCGAAGAGGGACGCCGCAGCCCGGTCTGTCAGCGGGCCGCGGCGTCCGGTCGGTCAGTTGTTCTGCGGGAACCCGAGGTTGATGCCGCCGTGGGTCGCCGGGTCCAGCCAGCGGCTCGTGATCGCCTTCTCACGCGTGAAGAAGTCGAATCCGTGAACTCCGTAGGCCTTCGCGTCGCCGAACAGAGACGCCTTCCACCCGCCGAACGAGTGGTAGGCCACGGGGACGGGGATCGGGACGTTGATGCCGATCATTCCCACCTGGACCTCGTTCTGGAACCGGCGTGCGGCACCTCCGTCGTTGGTAAAGATCGCAGTTCCGTTGCCGAACGCGCCGGAGTTGATGAGTTCGACGCCCTCCTGGTAGCTCTCCACCCGGACGATCTCGAGCACGGGCCCGAAGATCTCCTCCTGGTAGGCACGCGAGGTCGTGGGGATCTTGTCGATCAGGGTCGGACCGAACCAGAAGCCGTCCTCGTGACCGTCGACCGTGAATCCGCGACCGTCGACGACGATCGTCGCGCCGTCGGCCTCGGCGATGTCGACATACGAGGAGACCTTGTCACGGTGCACACCGGTGATGAGGGGACCCATGTCCGGCTCGCCGTTCGCACCGCCGGCACCGTTGCCGATGCGCAGGCGCCCGATCCGCTCGGCGATCTTCTCGATGAGCTCATCGGCGATCGGCTCCACGGCGAGCACGACCGAGATCGCCATGCAGCGCTCACCGGCGGCGCCGTACCCGGCGTTGATGGCCTGGTCGGCCACCAGGTCGAGGTCGGCATCCGGAAGCACGAGCATGTGGTTCTTCGCCCCACCCAGAGCCTGCACCCGCTTGCCGTTGCGTGCGGCGGTCTCGTAGATGTACTGAGCGATCGGGGTCGAGCCGACGAACGAGATCGACTGCACCACCGGGCTGTTCAAGAGCCCGTCGACGGCGAGCTTGTCACCCTGCAGGACGGTGAAGACGCCGTCGGGGAGCCCGGCTTCCTTCCACAGCTGCGCAAGCCACAGCGATGCGGAGGGGTCCTTCTCGCTGGGCTTGACGACCACCGAGTTGCCGGCGGCGATCGCGATGGGGAAGAACCACATCGGCACCATCGCGGGGAAGTTGAACGGCGAGATGATCCCGACGACGCCCAGGGGCTGCTTGAGCGAGTAGACGTCGATGCCTGTGGACGCGTTCTCGGAATAGGCGCCCTTGATCAGGTGGGGGAAGCCCGTGGCGAGTTCGACGACTTCCTGACCGCGCAGGATCTCGCCCATCGCGTCCGAGAGCACCTTGCCGTGCTCCGCGGTGATGATGGCGGCCAGCTCGGTCTTGCGGGCGTTCAGCAGCTCACGGAACGCGAACAGCACGGTCTGGCGCTTGGCGATCGAGTACGAGCTCCACAGCTCGAAACCGCGCTGCGCGGAGGCGATCGCCTCGTCGATCTCGGCCTGGTCGGCCAGCGCGACGCGAGCACTCTCGCGGCCGGTCGCCGGGTTGAACACGGGGGCGGTGCGCCCACTGTGCGATTCGCGGATCGCACCGTCGATCCAGTGCGAGAGCACGGGCAGAGTGCCCGCGGATGCGTCTGCAGCCGGGGCTTCTGTAACGTTGGTCATGATGATTCCTTCGCTTGTCGAGGTCTGATCAGTTGCCGTGGACCAGTGCGGCTGCGGCATCGACCGCGGCGGTCACGTCGCCATCGGCCGGGTAGAGCAAGGTACGTCCGACGACGAGTCCGTGCACCCCCGGCAGGGCGAGGGCACGCGACCACGCGGCGAACGTCTCGTGAGGTTCGCCGCCATTGTCTCCGCCGAGGAGCAGGGTGGGGAGGGTGGCGGCTTCCATCACGCGCTCCATCTCCGCCACAACGGGGAGCTTGAGCCAGCTGTAGGCCGACGTGCCGCCCAGGCCGGACGCGATCGCCACCGAAGTGATGACCGCTTCGGTGGACAGATCGTTGACGATCCGGTCGCCGTCCCACTCGCTCATGAACGGTTCGAGCATGATCGGCAGCTCGGCCCGTGCGGCTGCGGTGACCGCACGCGCGGTCTCCTCCAGCGTGTTGGCCGTCCCGGGGTCCTTCAGGTTGATGCGGACGAGGAGCTTCGCAGCATCCAGCCCTGCGGCGCGCATCGAATCCACGTCGTACCCCGTGTACCGGTCGTCCATCTCGAACACGGCCCCGCGCAGGCCGCCCCGGTTCATCGATCCGACCGCGACCTTGCCCTCGAGCAGTCCGAGGATCGCGAGGTCCTCGATGATGTCCGGGGTACCGAGCACACCGTCCACACCGGGACGGGAGAGGGCGATGGCGAGGCGGCGCAGCAGGTCGTAGCGGTTGGCCATGGCCATGCCGTTTCGTCCCACCCCGAGCGCGCCGCGGGCGGGGTGGTCGGCGGCGATGATGAACAGCCGCCCGTCGCCGGTCACGAGCCGACGGCGGGACCGTTCGGCCATCAGCGTCGGGATCGTCGCCGGCTGCGAATGGCGGATGCTGCGGAGGCGATCGAGCGCCTCTGCGGGCAGAGTATCGAGGGTTTCAGACAGAGACATGCGATACCTCCGCGAGAACTGCTTCGACTTCATCGGAGGTCGGCATCGCCGTGGAGCACTCGCGCCGGGTGGCGACGATCGCGCCCGCGATGTTCGCGAAGCGGATCACGCGCTTGAGCGGCCAGTTTTGGAGGAGGCCGTAGCACAGCGCTCCGCCGAAGCCGTCGCCGGCGCCGAGACCGTTGATCACCTCGACGGGATAAGGCTCCACCTCGACGCTCTCGGATCGGGTCTTCGCCAGCACGCCCCGCGGGCCCTGCTTGACGACGGCCAGCTCGACGCCTCGTTCGAGGAGGGCGTCGGCTGCGCGGTGCGGGTCGCTCTCGCCGACGGCGACCTCGCACTCCTCCCGGTTGCCGACGGCGACGGTGACCTTGCAGAGCGCCTTCTCGACTTCGCGCGTCGCGGCCTCGGCCGACGGCCAGAACATCGGCCGGTAGTCGAGGTCGAGGATCGTCAGCGGCGCCCGACCCCGCGCCTCCCAGGCAGTGTGGTGCGCCGTGCGGCTGGGGTCTTTGGACAGGCCCGTGACGGTCGCCCAGAACACTCTTGCGCGGCTGATCGCGTCAAGGTCGAGGTTGTCGTTGGTGAGCACCAGGTCCGGCGCGATCGGCGTCCGGTAGAAGTAGAGCGGGAAGTTGTCAGGCGGAAAGATCTCGCAGAACGTGACCGGGGTGTTCAGGTCCGGCACGGTCGCCACGAACCGGTCGTCGACCCCGAGCCGCGTGAGCTCGCGGTGTGCGAAACGTCCGAACGGGTCGTCCCCGGTCGCCGTGATCACCGCCGTCCGCAGTCCGTGGCGGGCCGCGGCGATCGCGACATTGGTCGCGCTGCCACCGAGGTACTTGCCGAAGGTCTCGACATCCTCGAGTCCCACTCCGTCTTGCAGCGGGTAGACATCGATGCCGATCCGCCCGATCGTCACGACGTCGTAGCGGCTATCGGGCGTCGTCGCCATTGCTCGCTCTTCTCTCTCGTGAAGGACTTTGTCCTGTCATATGAACATTATAGGGGAGTGTGTCCGGGAAGGAAAGAGGGGCGGGAGCGCGGCAGCGCATCCCCGCCCCTCTTTCGGCCGCTTACTTGGTGCGGATGGGGCCGGTCAGTTCGGCCAGCTCAGCCTCGAGTTCGGCCATGGCCTCGCCACCGGCCATGAGGTCGGTGATCTGCTCGCGCGTGCGCTCGCCCTTGCGGAAGTCGTCGGCCTTCTTCCCGTGGATGAGCACCGCGAAACGATCTCCCACGGCCATCGCGTGAGTGACGTTGTGCGTGACGAACACGACCGCGATACCCTGCGCTCGCGCATGCATGATCAGACGCAGCACGTGGGTGGACTGCTTGACACCCAGGGCCGAGGTTGGCTCATCGAGGATGAGGACCCGCGCACCGAAGTACACGGCGCGGGCGATGGCCAGAGACTGGCGCTCACCACCCGAAAGGCTGCCCGCGAGGCGGTCGCCGTCGGTCACGCGCGTGATGCCCAGCTTCTGCATCTCGGTGACGGTGATCTCGCCCGCCTTCTTGCGGTCGAAGTACTTGAACGGCCACGGGCCCTTGGTCGGCTCCTGACCGACGAAGAAGTTCCGCGAGATGGACATCAGGGGGAAGGTTCCCCCGTATTGGTGCACCGTGGCGATACCGAGCGCGGATGCGTCCTTCGGGCTTTCGAAGACGGTCGGCACCCCCTCGACTTCGACGGTTCCGGACGAGGGCTTGTGCACACCTGACAAGGTCTTGATCAGGGTCGACTTTCCGGCACCGTTGTCGCCGAGCAGGCAGAGCACTTCGCCGGGGTTGACCTCGATCGAGATGTCCGTCAGGGCATAGTTGCCGCCGAACTGCTTGGAGACCTGTGCGAGCTTGAGAAGCGGCGTGGTCATGTCAGGCTCCCTTCTTCTTTGTCTTGGTCGCTCCACCCGAAAGCGCGAGTCGACGGAAGGTGTTGTTCATGAGCACGGCGGCCAGGAGCAGGATGCCGAGGATGAGCGAGGCCCAGTCCGAGTTCCAGCCGGTGTAGTAGATGCCCTGGTTCACGATCGCGAATGTCATCGTTCCGAAGACCACGCCGACCACCGAGCCGTAGCCGCCGGTGAGGAGCACGCCACCGACGACGACAGCGATGATCGAGTTGAACAGGAACGAGACGCCCGCGCCCGTCGCGGCACCGTTGTAGAGCATGGTCTGGATGATGCCGACCAGGGCCGCACCGATGCTCGTGGCCATGAAGAGGGAGACCTTGACTCGGGGGACGGGGATACCGGCGGCGCGAGCGCTCACGGCGTCGCCACCGATGGCGAAGATCCAGTTGCCGTACTTGCTCATCTGGAGGATCCATGCCACAACCAGTGCTGCACCGATCGCCCAGAAGATCGCGACTTCGAACTGTCCATTGATCAAGGTTCCGAAGATGGCCTTGAAGAAGGGATCCGGCGTGAGCGGGATGCTCGTGCTTCCCGAGATCACCCGCGCGAGGCCGAGAGTCAAGCCCGCGAGCGCGAACTGCATGGCCAGAGTGACGATGAACGAAGGAACGTTGGTGCGAGCGACCAGGATGCCATTGACAAACCCGACGAGAGCGCCGACGGCCAGCGCTGCGAGAATCCCGACGATCTGGGGGAGGCCGAATGTCCCCGAGACGATCGCGAGGGTCACGGAACTCGCAGCGACGACGGATCCGACCGACAGGTCGAACTCGCCGGAGATCATGAGGAGAGCGACCGGGAGCGCGACCAGGGCGAGTTCCGCACCGACATTCAGCCAACTGGCGAACCCGCCGGAGCTCAAGAAGGTCTCGCCACCGAAGATGGCGAAGAAGACGAAGACGAGCACCGTACCGAACAGTGCGCCCGTCTCGGGGCGACGAACGAGATCAGAGAAGGATCGCTGCGACTTGACGCCGATCACCGGCGCAGCCGATGTCGCCGGCGACACGGCCGCGCGAGTGCGAGGGCTTCCTTCGGGAGCTTTGGTGGACATGTAACGCGCTTTCTGTGTCGTGCGTGCCCGGGATTGCTCCCGGAGTGGAGATGGGGTGGCGCGAAGAGTGTTCCCCGCGCCACCCCATGTGGGTCAGCGAACGCCGAGCTCGACGCCCTTCTCGGCCGTCGCGACGTTGCTCTCGTCGATGAGCGCCGGACCGGTCAGGAACGGGTCGACCGCGAGCTGGATGCCGTAGGCGGCCAGCTGGAAGGCTGCCGAGACACCGTAGAAGCCCTGCGAGTAGCCCTGCTGGTCGATCGCGAACAACTGCGTGCCGTCCGAGATGCGCTTGAGCGACTCGGCGTCGAAGTTCTGACCGCCGAGGAACACCTTGCCGGTGAGGCCGGCCTGGTCGATGCCGCTTGCGGCCGCGTTGGTGTCGGCCTGACCGGGCGTGAAGATCGCGTCGATCGTCGGGTCCTCGAGCAGGGCGCCCTTGATGGCCTGGGCCACCGCGGTCGGGTCACCGAACTGCGAGGTCGGCAGTGCGAGCTGCGTGTACTTCGTGCCGCCGGGGGTGGCACCGTCCTCGACACCCTGGCAACGGGCGTCGGCGTTGGTGGTCCCGGGAAGCGTGTTGACACACACCGCGTGCTTTGCTCCGGCCTCGGCGAAGGTCTCACCGGCGAGCTTGCCCGACTCGTAGTCGTCCGAGCCGATGTAGCCCTCAGCTCCGACAGCCTCGACCTGGTCGATGCCGGTGTTGTAGAGGAACACCGGGATGCCCTTGGCGGTGATCGCCTTGATCGCGTCGTTCTGTGCGTCGGGCACCCAGTCGGGGATGACCGCCGCGCTGGGGTTCAGGGAGAGGATGTTCTGCACGAGCTTCGCCGCGTCAGCGTTGAAGTTCTCGTAGTTGGGCATCGCAAGGAAGGTGACGGAGCCACCTGCAGCCTCGACGGCCTTCGCGGCGGCCTCGCCACCGTTCTTCACCGTCGACCAGAACGGGTCGTCCGTTGCGCCGCCCATGACGACGACGGAGATGCCGTCGGCGCCCCCACCACCGTTGGTGGTGTCTGTCGGGTCAGGGTTCGAGCCGCCACCGGTGCAGCCGGCGAGGGTGAGGGTTGCGATCCCCACCGCGGCGAGCGCGGCCAGGGCCTTGCCGCGGCGCTTCGGGTGAGCGGCGACGGATGTGAGCAGCGAGGACTTCATCCCGCGACTCCCTTCATTGTTGAGCCGCGAACGTCGCGGCGGATCGGCTTTGATCACCGTCATCGTGCAATATGACCGTACATACGGACAACCGCTTGTCTGTTCCGTTACCTTATCGTTACTTTCCGGAAGGAGCGTCTGTGATCCCGCCGACCCGCTTTTCCCGCGGTCTGGCGCTGCTCGCGGCCGGGGCGTTCTTCATGGAGAGCATCGATGCCACGATCCTTCAGACGGCCCTGCCGGCCATCGCATCCGAGCTCGGCGTCACTGCCGTCGGAGCAAGTGTGACGATCGTCGCATACCTCCTGGTGGTCGCAATAGCCCTCCCGGCGACCGGCTGGCTGGGCGACAGACTCGGCGTCCGAGTGGTGTTCCTCCTTGCGGTCGCGATCTTCACCATCGGCTCGCTCGGATGTGCACTGTCGGGCGACCTCATCGCCCTCACAACGTGGCGCATCGTGCAGGGCTTCGGCGGCGCGCTCATGATCCCGGTCGGCCGCACCGCGGTGCTGCGAACGGCACGCCCCGCCGAACTGCTCGAAGCCGTGGCCTACCTGACCTGGCCCGGCCTGATCGCTCCCGTGATCGCCCCGGCGATCGGCGGGGTCCTGACCGATACGGTCGGGTGGCGCTGGATCTTCCTGCTGAACATCCCGCTCGGCGTCGCGGCGATCCTCATCGGCCTGAAGGTCGTGCCACGCAGTGCGGATGATGCTTCCCGCACGCGCTTCGACTGGTGGGGATTCGCCTGGATCGGCGCCGCTCTCGTGCTGATCACCCTCGGCGCCGAGGGCATCGCCACCCGGGCGGCTCCGCTCGGCGTCGCGCTCGCTGCCCTCGCGATCGGCATCACGGCCGGGGCCTACGCGGTCCGCTCGACTGCGGCGCGCGCAGGCGCCCTGCTGGATTGGACCCTGATGAGGTCGGCGACCTTCCGAGTGGCCAACCTCAGCGGGGCGGTCTACCGGATGACGATCACGGCCGTTCCCCTCATCGTCACCCTGCAGTATCAGCTCGCCTTCGGCTGGGAGGCCTGGGCTGCGGGATTGGCCGTCGCCGCGATCTTCGCCGGGAACGTGGGGATCAAGCCCTTCACGACGCGGCTCATCCGGCGGTGGGGCTTCCGGCGCCTGCTCACGTGGTCCGTGGCGCTCGGCGCCCTCGCGCTGATCGGTCTGGCGGGGGTCGACGCGGGAACCTCCATCGTCGTGATCGTCATCCTTCTCACGATGAGCGGGGTGTTCCGCTCGTCGGGTTTCACCGCGTACGCCACCATCCAGTTCACCGACGTGCCACCCGAGCGCCTGGCCGCGGCCAACACCCTCTCGTCCACTCTGCAGCAGGTGGCGACGGTGCTCGGAGTCGCCTGGGCCGCGCTGCTGGTCCACGGCGGCGCCGTCGCCTCAGCCGCCCTCGGAGTCGACGACGTCTGGGCCTACCGCTTTGCGCTCGCGGCGACCGCGGCCTTGCTGCTCGTTCCGCTGTGGGGAGCGTGGCGGCTCCCCCGGGACGCCGGCCACGCCGCGATCGCACCCCGTCAGGGTTGACCGCGGGCAATTGTTCTGTCAATCTCGCTACTCGTTGTGATGATCCGGCACACCCCTCCTCGGAAGGACCCCCATGGCGATCCGCATCGGCCTCGTCGGCTACGGCGTCGGCGGGCGACTGTTCCACGCTCCCTACCTGCAGGCATCCGACCAGTGCGAGCTCGTCGGCGTCGTCGCACGCTCCTCCGAACGGATCGCGCAAGTCCATGAGGATCTGCCCGATGTGCCGGTCTTCTCATCGCTCGAAGACCTGGCCGACGCGGGCGTGGATGCCGTCGTGATCTCGACACCCCCGACCACTCGCCAGGCGCTCGTGCTCGAGGCTCTCGGCCTGGGGATGCACGTCGTCGCCGATAAGCCGTTCGCCCCCAGCGCCGCCGCAGCGCGCGAACTCGCCGACGCGGCGGATGCCGCCGGGCTGCTTCTGAACGTCTTCCACAACCGGCGACTCGACGCCGACATCGTCACCGCGAGGGGTGTCCTCGACTCCGGCATCCTCGGCGATCTCCGCCGGCTGGATCTGCGGTGCGACCAAGACGACCCGAGCACTCTCGAGGCCGGCGAGGGCGGAGGACTGCTCCGCGATCTCGGCAGCCACGTCGTCGATCAGGCTCTGTACCTGTGCGGACCGGCCCGTCGCGTTCACGCGATCCTCGATGTCGTCGAGTTGCCGGCGGGCGCGACAGACTGCGGCTTCGCCCTCACGATCGAGCACGCGAGTGGATGCCACTCGCACATCTCGTCCTCCAAGCTCGACCGACTCACCTCTCGTGAGATCCGACTGCATGGCACCGAGGGGTCGTACGTCTCGGAGTACACCGACGTGCAGGTGGACGCCATCCTGGCCGGAGCGCGACCGGCGGGTTCACGGGACACCTGGGGATTCGAGTCGCCCGAACGATGGGGGACCCTGCGCACGCGCGCAGGCGACACGCTCGTACCTTCGGCTCAAGGCGACTACACGGCCTACTACGACGGGTTCGCAGCGGCGGTCGGCGACGGAGGACGCGGGCCCGTCCCCGCGGAAGAGGGGATCGCCGTACTCGCGGTGCTGGATGCCGCGCGGGAGAGCGCCGCCCGGGGAGCCGTCGTCGACATCTCCTGAAGGGTCGTCAGCAAAAACACCTTTGACAGTACATTCGGTCAATTCTATAGTCGTCCTGGGATGCTCCGCCTGGGGCTTTCTCACCGCACCGGCGCCGTGAGGACGCCGGTTCTGACAACCCTGGAGAACCCATGAGCATCGGCGTCGCCGTCATCGGCGCCGGGATGGCAGGAAAGGCTCACGCCGCCGCCTACCGGACCGCACCCACGCTGTACGACAGCGTCCTTCCCCCTGTCCGGCTGGTCTCCATCGCGGATGTCTACGCACCGCTGGCAGAGTCGACGGCCGCGCGGTTCGGATACGAACGGTTCGACACCTCCTGGGAGGCGATCGTCGAGGCGGACGACATCGACGTCGTGTCGGTGGTCGTCGCCAACCGTCTCCACCGGGAGATCGTCGAGGCACTGCTGGCCGCCGGCAAGCACGTGCTGTGCGAGAAGCCCCTGTCGGACACGATCGAGGATGCCCGCGCCATGGTCGCGGCGGCCGAGAAAGCCTCGGCTCTGGGACGCATCGGCCTCACCTTCCGTCGTTCGCCGGGCATCGCGTCCATCCGCCGCCTCGTGCAGTCGGGACGTCTGGGTCGCCCGCTGAACATCAGCGCCAGCTACTGGGCCGACTACGGCTGCGACCCCGAAGGCCCGATCAGCTGGCGCTACAAGGGCCCGAACGGGTCCGGCGCGCTCGCCGACATCGGGAGCCACCTGTCTTATCTGACGGAGTTCGCCGTCGGCGCCGACATCACGTCCGTGCGCGGCGGAACGCTCAGCACGGTGTTCCCGACGCGACCGAAGCCACTCGGCACGGTCGTCGGCCATGAGGGCGGCGCCGTCAGCGAGGAGCGCGACACCGTCGAGAACGACGATGTGGCAACGTTCTCGGCGCAGTTCGAGAACGGCGCCACCGGAAACCTCCAGGTCTCGCGCGTCGCGGCCGGTCACCCCAACTCGCTCAGCTTCGAGGTCTTCTGCGAGAAGGGCGCCGCCCGGTTCGACTTCCGCAACCCGGGCCAGATCGAGATCTTCACGCCCGACGAAGACCCCGGAACCTCCGGTTACCGCACGGTCGTGCTCGGTCCCGCGCACCCGTATTGGCGCGGCGGCCTGCCCATGGATGCTCCGGGCGTCGGCATCGGCCAGAACGACGGATTCATCTTCCAGGCCCGAGCCTTCCTCGAAGAGGTCGCCGGCATCCCCGAGTCGGAGTCGCTGCCGCGCAATGCGGACTTCGCCGACGGACTTCGCAACATGCTCCTGCTCGACGCCGTCGCGCAGTCCGCAGCCCAGGGCGGCGCGACCGTCCCGGTCGGAATCTGAGAAAGGACACACCCACCATGCGACTCGGCATCTACAACGCGATCCTGCACGACCGCTCCCTCCCCGAGGCGATCAAGGTCGTCGCCGATCTGGGGCTGACCGGCCTCGAGATCAACACCGGCGGGTTCCTCCCCGCCACACACGTCCCCACGATGGACGACATCCTCGTCAGCGATGCTGCCCGGGACGACTTCCTCGGACTGTTCGAGGGAACCGGAGTCGGCATCGCCGGCCTGAACTGCAACGGCAACCCGCTGCATCCGAACCCCGTCATCGGCGACAAGCACGGCGAGGACGTCCGGCGCGCCATCCGTCTCGCGAATCGCCTCGGCCAGCACCGCGTCGTGACCATGTCGGGCCTTCCCGGTGGGGAGCCCGGCGCGACGCGCCCGAACTGGATCGTCAACGCCTGGAACTCCGCCGCGTTGGAGGTCCTCGACTACCAGTGGCAGATCGCTGCGGATTACTGGCGCGAGACCGACCGACTGGCCGCCGACCACGATGTGAAGGTGGCGCTCGAGCTGCACCCCCAGAACATCGTGTTCAACTCCGCTGATGTGTTCAAGCTCGTCGAACTGACCGGGGCGACCCACGTCGGCGTCGAGCTCGATGCCTCCCACCTGTTCTGGCAGCAGATGGACCCGGTCGCCGTCGTGCGCCACCTCGGTCCACTCGTCTTCCAGGCTGCTGCGAAGGACGTACGCATCAACACCGAGAACGCCGCGCTCTACGGTGTGCTCGACAACAGCTTCCGCAAGCTGTCGCCGGAGGAACCGCGTGTCAACCTCGGTGGCGACGAGTGGGCCAACGAGTGGCCGAAGAACTCTGCGTGGGACTTCGTCGCTCTCGGAAAGGGTCACGACGTCGCCTTCTGGACGGAGTTCCTCCGCGCGCTGCACGAGGTCGACCCCGACATCTACGTCAACATCGAGCACGAAGACACCGAGCTCGGCCGCATCGAGGGACTCGAGGTGGCCGCGGGAATCCTCAAGGCCGCGGATGCCGCACTCGAGGAGTCGCTGCAGGCCAGCTGATCTCATCCCTGACGCGCCCCGGAAGCTCACGCCTCCGGGGCGCG
>TARA_R100000365_G_scaffold3697_2_pt1 | contig 12117 bp, 10 predicted proteins | sample TARA_R100000365 | Tara Oceans TARA_R100000365 (sample SAMEA2620668) | marine metagenome | biome: marine biome (ENVO:00000447); feature: mesopelagic zone (ENVO:00000213); material: "saline water (ENVO:00002010), including plankton (ENVO:xxxxxxxx)" | depth 1000 m | reverse complement strand
TATCTATCAGAGGCGCCTCAAGCATTAGCTGAAAAAAATGATCAGGGATAATAATCCTTCCTATTTTTCGGCTTTCGTTTTCCACCCAGATGGTTTGAAGAATATTCATTTGAAGTAATTGCTCGGCCATCAGGTTTTCAAACTGCTCCACAGTAGGTTGAGGCTTTTGCCCTATCGCACCAAATGAGGATCCCTTATGCCTTGCCAGGCCTTCCAAATCAATAACTTGCTCCCCACTTTTAGAGAGCTTCTTTAGTAACAGTGTTTTTCCGGAACCGGTTTTTCCGCCTAATACGATGAGTGTACGAGGTTTTCGAACCTCTTCAAATGTAAAAGTTCTATAGGTTTTGTAGCCACCTTTTAAGCGATACACTTCGAACCCTACCATTCCCAATAGCCAAGATAAAATCTGAGATCTCATTCCTCCTCGCCAGCAGTAGAGTAGGACTTTTCGCTCGGGGAATTGTTGAATTGCTTCTTTTTGGATAAGATGAAATCTAGGGCCGACTAGTTCAAAACCTTTTAAGGTAGCCGCTTCACTGCCTTCATTTTTATAAAGAGTTCCTACTTCAATTCTTTCTTCATTATTTAGAATAGGGAGATTCTGCGCCCCGGGTATATGGCTTTGCTCAAATTCTCCTTCGCTTCGGGCGTCCAGAATAGGTATCGAGGTTCTTAAATCGAAAAATTCAGAAAGAGAAATTAGCTTTTCATTCATCTAGAGTCGAATATAAAAAAAGCCACGGGATTTTTCCGTGGCTTCAAATTTTAGAAAGATGCTACTTATAACTGAGCGTCTAATTTCTGAGCTAATACTGCCTTAGGCACTGCGCCTACTTGCTTATCTACGATTTGTCCATCTTTGAAGAACAATAAGGTTGGAATAGAACGGATGCCAAATGCCTGAGCAACTCCTGGGTTAGAGTCTACATCCACTTTTCCGATTACTGCTTTTCCTTCGTAATCACCGGCCAATTCTTCAACTACTGGTCCGATCATTTTACAAGGTCCACACCATTCAGCCCAAAAATCAACCAGAATTGGCTGATCGGATTTGATTACATCTTCAAAATTAGCGTCGGTGATTTCGATTGCTTTTCCCATTGTATAATTCGTTTAGTTCGATTCTTTTATTCAAATATATGAGAGAAAGTGAATCAATCGGTAATTAGTTCCTACCACTTATCATTTTTTGTCTATGAGCATAGGTAAATACAAAATTCACTTCTCTTACTCTACTTTATAGACTATTTCAGGTATTTCCTTTAGTTCTTTGATCATTTCGGCACTTGGGTCAATTGAAAATTTTTTGGAAAATAATTCAAGGCTGATATTCTCTTTTCGGTCGATCACATCGAAATAGAGTTTTGCCTCTCCTTTGTATTTCTGGGTGATTGTCTCCAGCTTTTCCATCAAATCTAAAGTCAAATCATCCAAGTCAATATTTACCCGGAGGCCTTTGATCATTTTTCCTCGGACCTCAGACAATAACATGATGCTATTGATCTTAAACTCCAAGGAATTTTCATCCCAGCGTTTTTGCCCTACTTCTCCTTTGAGAAACAAAAACCAGCCTGTCATGAAGTACTCCTTATATTTCACATAATCCTCTCCAAACAAAAAGAAAGTAAAGCCTCCTTGATAGTCCTCCAAACTCAAGGTTCCGAAAGGTTTCCCGTTTTTGGTGGTTCTATGAGCGAAAGAAGAAACTGATCCGGCTAGCCTGATTTCTTTCTTGCTACGTAAGGCGTCCAAATCATTCAGGTCAGGCAAAGAAGCGTTCGTAAAGGACTCAATTTCCAAGCGGTATTGGTCCAATGGGTGACCTGAAATATATAAGCCTACTACCTCTTTTTCAATGTTCAATTGCTGCAATTGAGAAAATGGCTCCATAGGTGCAATACTAGGCAGGGGAATATCCATGCTACCACTACTGCCTCCGAATAAACTTACTTGTGCACTATCTTCCTCTTGCTGCACCTTTTGTGCATATTTCACCGCTTTTTCGATCAAAGTCACATCTCCATCCGGTGCTTCCAAGTATTGTCTGCGGTGATGTTCAGGGAAGCAGTCAAAGCCACCGGCCATGGCCAGAGCTTCCATGGTTTTCTTATTCAAGGCTCTGGAATTTACTCTTTTGGCGAAATCGAAGATATTTTTGAAAGGGCCGTTTTTCTCTCTTTCCTTGATGATTTCATCTACTGCTGCGGAGCCAGCACCTTTGATTGCTGCCATTCCAAAGCGGATTTCTCCAGCGGCATTTACAGTAAAGCCATTTTTGGATTCATTGACATCCGGTCCTAATACCGGGATACCCATCCGCTTACATTCTTCCATGAAAAAAGTCACTTGCGTGATATCGTTCATGTTATTGCTCAGAACTGAGGCTAAGTATTCGGCTGGATAATGGGCCTTAAGATAGGCAGTTTGATAAGCTATCCAGGCATAACAGGTGGAGTGAGATTTGTTGAATGCATAAGAAGCAAAAGCTTCCCAGTCTGTCCAGATTTTCTCCAGCTTTTTAGGGTCGTGTCCTTTGGCAGCTGCCTGTTCGATAAATTTGGGTTTCATTTTATCCAAGACATCCTTCTGCTTTTTACCCATGGCTTTACGAAGTACATCTGCCTCACCTTTGGTGAAGCCGGCCAGTTTTTGGGATAGAAGCATTACCTGTTCCTGATAAACCGTAATTCCATAGGTTTCCTCCAGGTATTCTTTCATATCCTCCAGATCGTAGGTGATGGGTTCGGTCCCATGCTTCCTTTTGATGAAAGAAGGAATGTAAGCCAATGGTCCTGGTCTATACAGCGCGTTCATCGCGATTAAATCGGCAAAAACAGTAGGTTTCAGCTCACGCATGTATTTCTGCATCCCAGGACTTTCGTACTGGAAAATGCCGACTGTTTCACCCCGCTGAAATAACTCGTAGGTCTTTTCGTCATCTATCGGAAATGTGTCTGCGTCCAACTCTAAACCGTGACGCTCTTTGACGATTTTGATCGCGTCTTTGATCAAGGTCAGAGTTTTTAGACCCAAAAAGTCCATTTTCAGCAATCCGGCTGATTCTACGACCGAGTTGTCAAACTGGGTGCAAACCATGTCCGAATCCTTGGCCAAGGCCACAGGAACGAAATTGGTGATATCGTCTGGCGTAATGATTACCCCACAGGCATGAATCCCGGTATTTCGAACTGAGCCTTCCAAAACTGTTGCCTGATTGACTGTTTTTGCCGATTCATCCTGCCCTTGAGCAACCCGAAGCAATTCTTCTGCTTTTTGGATCAACTCTCCCTGTCCTTTCAGTTTATCAGAGAGAGCAGCTCTGTTTTTCGCCAGCTCGAACAGTACTTTCAACTTGATGTCCGGAACGAGATTGGCAAGGCGTCCTGCCTCTGCTAAGGGAAGATTGAGCACTCTGGCGGTATCCCGAATCGCTGATTTTGCCGCCATGGTACCATAGGTGATGATTTGTGCGACCTGATTAGAACCGTATTTTTTGATTACATAGTCAATGACTCTTCCTCTACCTTCATCATCAAAGTCAATATCAATATCGGGAAGTGAAACCCTATCTGGGTTCAAGAATCTCTCAAAAAGGAGATCGTACTCAATAGGATCTACATTGGTGATTCCGATGCAGTAAGCCACAGCAGACCCTGCCGCTGAACCCCTTCCGGGTCCCACCGAAACGCCCATTTCCCGGGCTGCCCGGGTAAAGTCCTGTACAATGAGGAAGTAACCCGGATAGCCGGTATTCTCAATCGTTGCCAGCTCAAAATCTAATCTTTCCCGTATTTCAGGAGTGATTTCTGAGTAGCGTTTTTTGGCACCTTCATAAGTCAGGTGACGTAGATAGGCATTTTCTCCCCGCTTTCCGCCATCTACATCATCCTGCTGATCTTTGAATTCTTCAGGAATGTCAAATTTGGGAAGAAGAACCTCTCTGGCCAGCTTGTAGGCTTCACATTTTTCGACGATTTCCTGGGTGCACTCAATAGCCTCCGGCAGATCTGCAAAAAGTTTTTTCATTTCTTCTGGAGACTTGAGGTAAAACTCGTCATTTGGGAAGCCGTATCGAAACTCCCGTCCTCGCTTGCCTACATATTTTTTGGGTTTTTCTACCAATTCCCCATCCTTGACGCAGAGCAAAATATCATGGGCTTTTGCATCCGCTTTATCATTATAATAGGTGTTATTGGCAGCGAAATATTTCACATTATACTTCTTGGCAAATTCTAAGAGAACCTCATTGACTTTTTCTTCTTCCGGGATTCCATGTCGATTGAGCTCTACATAAAAATCATCGCCAAACTGCTCTTTCCACCAGATAAACGCTTCCTCTGCTTGAGTTTCTCCCACATTCAAAATCAAAAATGGAATCTCTCCCCAAAGCCCTCCGGTGGTGGCAATCAAGTCGCATTTGTACTGCACAAGAACTTCCTTGTCTATTCTCGGGACATAATAAAAGCCTTCTATATTGGCGTATGAGGCCAATTTGGCAAGATTATGATAGCCTGCCTTGTTTTTTGCAATTAAGACAGTTTGAAAACCATCGTCTTTTTGCCCTTTGTTTTTTCGATCTCTGCAGAGGTTAAATTCGCAACCTACAATCGGCTTGATTTCTGCGCCCATAGCAGCTTTGACAAAGTGGAAAGCGCCCATCATATTGCCATGATCAGTCATCGCGATAGCTGGCATATTCATGGATTTTGCTTTGGCTACCAAAGCGGGAATTTCTGAGGTTGCTTGCAGAACTGAATACTGTGTATGAACGTGCAAATGGGTGAATGGTATATCCACCAAGTCAGAAATATCTGCTTTTCCAGCCTGCTTTAATACATCTTTAGCAGCGGCTTTTTGGCTGTCTTTAGCCTGCGCAAAATTTGCTTCAGCAAGCTTGGGAGCTTCGTAGATTACTTCTGAAACGGCTACGCCTTCTTCTGGCTTTTGTACACCCTGTGTAATCAATCCAAAAAAGCATCGGGCGGTTGCATCTACGTCATAAGCTGCATCGTGCGCATCCCCAAATCCTTCTCCAAATAATTTTTGATGCAATTCAGTTAGGGTAGGCCATTTGAATTTGCCTCCTTTACCGCCTGGGATCGCACAGAATTCAGTGGAAATATCCTTCGTGTCGAGTGGATTGGCCGTTAATGGCATGGGCAATTCAGCCCGGATAAATTCCGAACCGACCACATTGATATCAAACTCGATATTATGACCGACCAGATGCTTTGCCTCAGCGACATCTTTTTCAAAAATCGCCAAGACCTCTTTCAGGTCATGTCCTTCTGCCAGCGCTCTTTTGGTAGAAATACCATGAACTTTTTCGGCATTATAGGGAATAGTAAAACCCTCCGGTTTGACGATGTAATTATGGTTGGAGATCAGTTTGCCCTGAGCATCATGAAGTTGCCAAGCTAATTGAACCAAGCGAGGCCAGTTGTCCACATCGGACATGGGGGCATTGTAATCTCGGGGTAAACCGGTGGTCTCGGTATCGAAAATAATATACATACAGCACAGAAAATTGAGGCTTCAAATTAGGTCATTTGAAGGAGGCAAAAAAGTCAAGTGGCAGGAATTGTCGGGGAGAGTTAGAATTAAATTCTATAACCAGTTTGGTTTAACATTACCAAAAAAAGGATAATAAAATTAAGTCAATCACAGAAGCCATTTGATTGAAAAAAAGCACTGAAGTTAGTTGTGATTTTTTTTATCTTTTATCCTCCCAAGGCATATAGACCACTTTTTTGGTCTCAAAAAATTCTTCTTTGAAATAGTCTTCCAAATGATAAGTGACATAGGACTTGCCTGTTTCTTCCATTTCTTCATCCACCTCTCCTCCTTTGAGGTAGAGGATACCATTGGGAAACTCGTTGAAATCTTCTTTTTTGATTTTTCCTTTGACCCAAGGATAAAAATTGATCATTCGGGTCACGGCTCGGCTGATCACGAAATCGTATTTTCTGACTAAGGTTTCGGCCCTTACTTGCTGGGCTTCGACATTGCTTAGCTTCAGGGTTTTTGCCACTTCTTTGACTACGGTGATTTTTTTACCAATAGAATCTACCAAATGAAAGTGTGTGTCAGGAAATAAAATGGCCAAAGGAATACCCGGAAATCCTCCTCCTGTACCGATATCCAATACTTTGGTGCCAGGCTGAAATCCCATCACTTTAGCAATCCCCAAAGAGTGCAGCACATGATGCACATAGAACTGATCCATGTCCTTTCGACTGATTACATTGATTTTAGAGTTCCAATCCTCGTACAATTCCTGCAATCGGTCTAATTGCTCGATTTGTTTTTCGGTCAGATTAGGAAAGTAGGAAAGAATCAGCTGAGTGCCTGTATTCATCAGATGTGTTTTTCTTTGCCGGAGGCGATTTCATACAAAAGTTCACGGGAGCGGTGAAGTTGGGCTTTCACAGTTCCCAAAGGCTTCTCGAGTTCTTGGGCGATTTCCTCATAAGACAGCTCATCAAAGTATCTCAGCTGGACCAATTTTCGATATTTCGCAGGAAGCTTATCTACAAAAATTCTCACCATTTCTATACGCTGAGACTTGATAAACTCATCCTGAGGATTGTTGTCATCATCTTCCACATCGATATTGACTGCATTCCCACTATCATCAGACATGGTCGTGTTCAAGCTCATGGTTTTGAGCTTCTTTTTTCGGATGAAATCAATGGTGTTGTTTGTGGCAATTCGAAATAGCCAAGTTGAAAAGGTATAGTCTTTTTTAAACCTGTGTAGATTTTTGAATGCTTTTGCAAAAGCCTCCATCGTCAAGTCCTCTGCATCATCAGCATCCCGGATCATTTTTAGGATCATGAAATAAACAGCCTTTTTGTACCGCTTCATGAGGGTAGCATAGGCCTGCTGATCCTTTTCATCCACTGCCTTGTCTATCAGATCAAAGTCTTCCAGTGCTTTGTTAGAAAATCCGCGCTCGTTTACTTCCATTGAATGTCTTTTGACTGGTGAGAAACAGATCCTAAAACCCAAAAATAACCCAAATACAAAAAGTCATTGATCAGGATATTTGCAGGGACTTTGGAACCGTTGATCTTTTTACTTGCTGAGGTGAAAATTCCCAACAATAAAAATGATCTTACTAGAATAATACCGAAAACGATAAGAAAACGTTCCCAGTTGCCCTCCAAACCAAAATAAATCAATAAGCCAAGACCCCCAATCCAAAATAAGGCATGGGATAAAGCATAAAAGCCGATTTTTCGCTTATCCTCTCCTCTGTAATATTTTCCTGCATGCAGATGCCTTTTTTTCTGAACCTTGTATTCTTTCCAATTTTCTTTCGGTTTGGAAAGTGTATTAGCTTCCGGATCAATTACAACTGCAGTATTTTTCCCTGTTGCATACCGATTTACAAATAAGTCATCATCTCCCCCTTCAATATGCCAAATCCCTTTGAAGGCTTTCACTTCCATGAAAAAACTTCTTCTATAGCATAAATTTCGACCTACTCCCATGAAAGGAGCTTTCCATAATGCAAAGGACAAATAGTAAAGTCCGGTTTTCAGGGTTTCGAACTGAATCCATTTATTGAGGAAACCGCTCACGCGCTCATACCCTGAATATCCAATTGAGAAAACCTTACCTTGAGCTCGTACCGGTTGCGTCATTTTTCTGATCCACTGATCAGATGCAGGCATACAATCTGCATCTGTCAATAATATGACGTCACTTTTGGCCACCTTGATACCCAAGGTCAGCGCATATTTTTTGGAAGTTACGTGAGTGGGAGTGTACTTGATAGTGACTGATCTGAGTCTTGGATAAATCGCCATCATCTCCTCCAGCAACCTTTTGGTTCTGTCGGTACTTCGATCGTTGATTACCAATACGTCGTATTTGGGGTAATCTTGTTCGAATAGCTTGGGGATCAGGACTTTGAGATTTTTGTACTCATTATGAGCCGGAACTACCACCGTTACTGCTTCCTCGTCTGCTGAACTTCCACCAGATTTGGGCAATTTATAGAATGCAGTTCGCCCAAAAATCACCAATAAGTAGATGATCTGAATGAAAATGCCAATACCGAAGAGAAACCAAAGTAAAAATAGGCCCATAGGTCAATTTTGCTGGGCAAATATAAAAGACATTTAGGCATTCATTTAAGAATAAGTGGATATTTTTGCAGGCCAATCCCATCATTTCGTGGATGAAGTCCACATCATTGAAAATCAAGAGATGAAGTTTACCTTACAGCATACTGATCCACAGACCAAAGCCAGAGTCGGTACAGTCGAAACGGATCATGGAACGATTCAAACCCCTATTTTTATGCCTGTTGGAACTACCGGAAGCGTCAAGGCAGTCCATCAAAGAGAACTGAAGGAGGATATTCAGGCACAAATTATCTTAGGCAATACTTATCACCTCTATTTGAGACCGGGATTGGATATCATAGAAAAAGCAGGGGGGCTTCATCGTTTTAATGGTTGGGATAGACCTATTTTGACCGATAGTGGAGGATATCAGGTTTTTTCTTTATCAGGTAGCCGAAAAATAAAAGAGGATGGAGTGATGTTCAAGTCGCATATTGACGGTTCCAAGCATCACTTTACTCCTGAAAATGTCATGGATATTCAGCGGACCATAGGAGCTGATATAATCATGGCCTTTGATGAATGTACTCCATATCCTTGCGAGTATGGCTATGCGAGAAAGTCCATGGAAATGACCCATCGATGGTTAGATAGATGTATCACTCAGTTTGATTCCACCACTGGCAAGTATGGCTATAGTCAGACGTTTTTTCCAATTGTTCAAGGCTCAGTGTACAAAGACTTGCGCAAGCAAAGCGCTGAATTTATTGCCTCTAGAGAGCGGGAAGGGAATGCTATCGGAGGACTATCGGTAGGTGAGCCTGCTGAAATGATGTATGAAATGACTGAGTTGGTGACAGATATTTTGCCTCAAGACAAACCTCGTTATTTGATGGGAGTAGGGACACCGGCTAATATTTTGGAATGCATTGCCTTAGGCGTGGATATGTTTGACTGCGTAATGCCTACCCGGAATGCAAGAAATGGGATGCTTTTTACCTCCGAAGGGATTATTAATATCCGAAATAAAAAATGGGAGGATGATTTCTCTGCAATTGATCCTGCAATAGGTAATTATGCGAGTACTTTTTATTCTAAGGCTTATTTGCGGCATTTAACTATTTCTAAGGAGATTTTAGCTGCGCAAATCGCCAGTATTCATAATTTAGCGTTTTACCTATGGTTAGTAGGACAGGCGAGGGAACATATCCTCGCTGGTGACTTTGCCGTTTGGAAAGAACAAATGGTCAAGAAGGTGAGCACTAGACTTTAATATGAAACTACTCGACAAATTAATCATCAAGGATTTCCTGAAGACCTATTTCTTTGTGGTCCTGATGTTGATTTTGGTGGTTTTGGTGCTGGATTTTACCGAGAAAAACGATAAGTACATTTCCAACCAGGTTCCTGCAGGTGAGATATTGAGATATATGGGTAACTATGGGCTTTATCTCAATAATTTATTGACTCCCATTACTGTATTCATCTCTGTTATTTTCATTACTTCCAAAATGGCCGGAAGAACAGAAATCGTTGCCATTTTAAGTAGTGGGGTGAGCTTTGTACGATTATTAAGGCCATTTTTAGTAGGCGCCGCTTTGATTGGTGGGGTAAGCTTTTATCTGAATGGCTGGGTGCTCCCGTCGGCTACGGAAGGAATGACAGTATTTAAGATGGTCTATTTGGAAAAGGGGGCTCCCAATACAGAGCAAAACATTCATATCAAGGTGGGGGATAATAGTTATGCCTATTTGAGTCGATTTTTTAAGACAAGTAATACAGGGTATAACTTCACTTTAGAAACTATTGAGGATGGTAAACTCTTCGCCAAAATATCATCCGATAGAATAGAGTGGGATACTGCCAAAAATGTCTGGACTTTGATCAATTGGAGATTAAGAGAGCTGAAAGACAGAAAAGAAGAATGGTCAGTTGGAGAAAAAATGGATACTACTTTATCTATTGTTCCAGCTGATTTTGGAGTTCCGGAAAATCATCATGAGACCCTCAAATTACCACAGCTGAGTAAACAAATACGTATTCTGGAAGATAGAGGAGCAGATAATGTGGAGTATTACAAGATAGAGCGATATGTGCGCTTTATGTCTCCATTTGCAGCCTTGATACTGACCTTTATCGGGGTAATTATGTCTGCGAGGAAAACCAGAGGAGGCTCTGGGTTTCAGATCGCGATGGGTTTTTTACTGGCTTTTGTGTACATCCTTTTATTTATTCTGTCCAGAACATTTGCAGAAAATGGAGCAGACTATCCTATATTGGCGGTTTGGCTGCCCAATATTATTTTTGCCCTGACGGGATTAGTCTTGTATAAAACTGTACCTCGATAGATGCAATCCAGCACCATCAAAGATTATTTATTGCTTCATTTCATAGTTTTGATATGGGGCTTTACGGCCATTTTAGGCCTGTTGATCTCTCTTCCGGCCTTGGAACTGGTTTTTTACAGGACCTTGATTGCATCGCTGGGAGTCGCCCTTTTGCTTTTCTGGAGGAAGAAGCCTTTGCTTATTCCGACTCCCCAGATGTGGAAAGTGCTCGGGACAGGATTTTTAATTGCATTGCATTGGATTTTATTCTTTTGGTCTGCCCGTGTTTCGACTGCTTCCGTATGTTTGGCAGGCATGGCTACCACCTCACTTTGGACAGCCTTTGTGGAGCCTTTTTTCAATCGCACTAAAATCAAATGGTATGAAGTTGCCTTAGGTTTAATGGTGATTTCAGGCTTGATTGTCATTTTCAAATTCGAAACAGGATACTGGCTGGGAATGGCAATGGCTTTGGGTTCCGCTTTTTTAGCGGCCTGCTTTTCGGTGATTAATGGAAGGCTAACTCAGCGTCACAGTCCCTATCAAATCACATTTTACGAAATGGCCGGAGCCTGTTTGTTTACACTTTTGTTTATGCCTATTTACGCAGAGTTTTTCACTGAGGGAAAAGGAATACAGTGGGCATGGGTCGGAAATGATTGGTTCTGGTTACTGATTTTAGGTGGGGTCTGTACAGTATATGCATTTTCGGTTTCAGTGGAACTGATGAAAAGACTCACTGTATTTTCTATCAACTTGACGATCAATCTAGAGCCTGTTTACGGGATTGTATTGGCCGTATTGATTTTTGGTGAAAGTGAAAAAATGACTCCGGAATTCTATTTGGGTACCTTGATAATATTGGTTTCTGTTTTAACCTATCCTGTAATGAATTATTGGAACAAGAAAAGGAAAGCTGTAAGGACTTTGGGTTAAAGTTTGATCAGGTCTTCAACTGTTTCGAGTGCCTCTTTTAATTCATCAGAAGTGATTTTCCCCAGTTTTCTTATCAACCGCTCTTTACTCACTGAGCTGAGGTGAAAAATCAATAGTTCTGAACTCGAGCTAAGTCCATTGTCTGGATTCGGAGTTAAAATCGGGTTCCCTTTATACTTTTTGATTTTCGTGGTCAGCGGCGCAATCCAAATAACATTCAAATGGGTATTCATCAAATTGCCGCTTAGGATCACTGCGGGTTTTATTCAAGCTTGTTCCGAACCCCGATTTGAATTTAGATCAATATACCAGATTTCACCTTGCTTCATGATCTTCTACTTGTTTTAACCTGAAATAAGCATTATAAAATCTACTTCGATCTCAAAATACTTCAAAATCAATCGCTTCACTTCACTTTTCGATCTCACCGTAGCGGTGCTACGCCTCGATCTCCAAAGTGCTTGATTTTCTTGCATTTTAATCTCTCGCTACGAATTCTAATGCATAATTCAGGTTTAAATAGGAGGCCATACCTTCTTCAGCCATGGATAGCAAGTCTTGGTCTTGAGATGCTTTTTGGAATGATTTGATATACTCAGCCCTTTTTAGATGGTCCAGATATAGCGAAAGAGCTTGCTCAATCAATTTATTTTTCGGCACTGAAAGGTTTTTGGCTGCTGCTGAGAGTTTTTCCAAAAGGTCATCAGGCAAGGAACTAGTGAAAGTCGCCATGAGATTTATATTTATATTTTATAAATATAAAATTTAAATAAATT
>TARA_R100000365_G_scaffold231_1_pt1 | contig 12381 bp, 9 predicted proteins | sample TARA_R100000365 | Tara Oceans TARA_R100000365 (sample SAMEA2620668) | marine metagenome | biome: marine biome (ENVO:00000447); feature: mesopelagic zone (ENVO:00000213); material: "saline water (ENVO:00002010), including plankton (ENVO:xxxxxxxx)" | depth 1000 m | reverse complement strand
AAAGTCGCCGGAATCGGATCAGCGGCCTGGGCACCCGTCGACAGGGCCAGAACAGCTGCAGAACCCAGAAGAAGGCTCTTAAGTTTCATAATTGACCTCCAAAGTCAGTCATTCAGTTTGTTTGTGCCGGGCTATCCGGCAGTTTGTCGAAACGCGACCACATTATTGTTGGTGTCGTGTGTTGCCGTCGCGTTGCGACCGACAAACGATCCCATGCATGGATTCGCAAGACCCACTCTAGCGATGCCGGTTGAGCGCGCAACAGCCGTTAGCCCTGTTCAACAGCCGTTCGGGCGGGTTGCAAAGGCATTGTTGCAAAATGTCCACACATACGGAAACCACTCGTTAATATTTGAGGCAATTAGCCTTTACGACTCCTTTATGTATCGCCTGCGAAAGACTGTGACGCGCGCCGGTTTCGCAAAACAGCCACATTGGTGATGTGCTTGAGTTCGGACCGCCGCCTGGTCCTATAGAGGTTTTGTTATTGTCCCACTGGCCCCCATTATCGTCACGCGCGTGCAGCGCGGCACTGGTTATCTCGATGCTGATGGCCGGCAGCGTGGTGGCCCAGGACGACGCCGCCGATGTCGAGCAGATGATGACCGATGCCGAAGCGCTGGTGGTGGGAATCGATGTGACCACCCGATGCGCGCTCTTTGATACCGCGATCGACTATCTTTCACCGCTCGAACAGGTTGCGGCCCAGATCCGGCTTCGCGAAATCGTCGCCGCGGCATCCGAGGAGATCGAGGACACACCCGATCGGGTTGCGCAGATGCGTGCCGGGGCGGCGGCGCGGGTCTGCGGCGATCCGGACCTGGCACCCTATATGAGTTTCAGCCGGCAGATCGCGCGCGACGTTATCGACATCGCCCTTGTCGCCTGGAAAACCATTGACGTGCCGGGCTGCAATTATTTCGCAGATGACGGTTTCATGCAGGCGGCCGAACGGGCCAGCGCCGCAGCGCAACAGGCGACTCTGGAGGGAGAGGCAAACCGCATCGCCTATATAGAGCAGCGCGGCGCGGCCTGGGCCGAGGTCTTTGCCGCCAATTGCACGAATCTTCGCTTTGAGCCGGTCGAGACATTGCCGGGACAGATCGCCCTGGCGCTGCCGACCGAATAGGTCCTGGAGCACTTCTGCCTTTCACTTGCTCGGCCCTGCGGGTCCGAGCCGGATAGGCAGCATCAACTTGTCCAGGAAATGCTCCAATTCCCCCCTTCCAGCCTGCGCGATATTGCGCTAAACCCCTCTTCGAATGGGGCTGTAGCTCAGTTGGGAGAGCGCGTCGTTCGCAATGACGAGGTCGTCGGTTCGATCCCGATCAGCTCCACCATTTATTCTGTCTCACGGCGCGTACCACTGCGGGCATGACGGCGCTAAAACCGCGCCTATGCCCTACGTTGCGCCTGCGACGGCGCGGCGAAAACGTTCGCCGGGGTCCTCGGTTTTACCTCGTCCATTTCCTTCTCTCATGGGCCGTAATGCTCACGGCATGACGCGCTAAAACCGCGCTATGCCGTTCACTGGCCCTCCGAGGGGCGCGCGAAACGTCGCGCGGGGTCCTCGGTTTTGCCTCGTCCATCTGTCTCACGACGCGCACCGCAGCGGGCATGACGGCGCTAAAATTGCGCCTATGCCCTACGTTGCGCCTGCGACGGCGCGGCGAAAACGTTCGCCGGGGTCCTCGGCTGTGCCTCGTCCATTTCCTTCTCTCACGGGCCATACCGCTCACGGCATGACGCGCTAAGACCGCGCTATGCCGTTCACTGGCCCTCCGAGGGGCGCGCGAAACGTCGCGCGGGGTCCTCGGCTGCGCCTCGTCCGACTGTCTGTCCTTATGGCGGTCAGCCGGGAAGCTGGGCTAACAGACGCTTTGCTGCGAGGAGATGCGGGCGGTCGATCATGCGGCCCTCGAGCCTGAGGGTTCCGGCCCCCGGATTATCGGCAAAGGCGGCGATGACGGCCCTTGCGTGGGCGATTTCGGCTTCGGTGGGGGAGAAGGCGGCGTTGATGACGGCGATCTGGGTGGGATGGATGGCCATCATGCCCGAAAAGCCGTCGCGGCGGGCGCGCGCCGCATATGCCCTGAGCCCTTCGGTATCGATGAAATCGGGATAGACCGTCTCGATGGCCAGGACGCCCGCCGCGTGGGCGCCGAACAGGGTGAGACTGCGCACCATTTCGTAGGGCGGCGTATAACTGCCACCGGGGCGGCGAGCCGTGGTGGCGCCGACGGCGGCGGGGAGGTCCTCGGCGCCCCAGGTCAACCCGCACAAGCGGCTGGCGACGGCACCATAGGTGCCAAGCCCGAACACCGCCCTGGGGGTTTCGGTGGCGATGGGCAGGATCGGGATGTGCGACAGGCCCAGCATGGCGGCCAGTTCGGCGACGGAGCTTCCCGATTCCGATTTGGGCAGCACCAGCGCGTCGGGCTTGGCAGAAAGGATCGACTCCAGGTCGGCTGCGAGATCGGGGGAGCCGAGCGGATTGACGCGGACCATCAGCGTCACCTCGCGGCTGGCGCTCGAAAGGAACTGCGCCACATCCTTGCGCGCCCAGGGTTTTCGCTCGGGCAGCACCGAATCCTCAAGATCGAGGATCACGGCATCGGCGTCGCTTTTCAGCGCCTTTTCCATGCGGTCCGGGCGGTCTCCGGGGACAAAGAGCAGTGAGCGCAGCCTCATTTTGGCCTCCGCCGGATCAGTGCGGTGCGCGTGCAGGTGCAGACGATTTCGTCGTGCTGGTTGATGGCGCGATGGGCGAAGGTGACGATGCCCGCTTCGGGGCGGCTGCCGGAAGCGCGCAGGTCGATCACCTCGGATTCGATCCTCAGCGTGTCGCCAATGAATACGGGTTTGGGCATTCTGACCGCGTCATAGCCCAAATTGGCGATCAATGTTCCGAGGGTCGTTTCAGCGACCGATATGCCCACCATCAGCGAGAAGGTGAACGTGCCGTTGACGACGATCCGGCCGAACTCTGTGCCCTTTGCGTATTCGGCATCGAGGTGGAGGGGCTGGGGGTTGTGGGTCAATGTGGTGATGAGAAGATTGTCCGCCTCGGTGACCGTGCGGCGGATGGGATGGGCGATGGTATCGCCGATCGACCAATCGTCGAAATAGCGCCCGCTCATTGATTTTCCTCCGCAATTTCCACCAGAACCGTGCCTTCGGTGACTTGCTCGCCGCTCGATGCATTGATCGCGGCGACGGTGCCGTCAAAGGGTGCTGACAGAGTGTATTCCATTTTCATCGCTTCGAGGACGATGAGCGTTTCGCCCTTTGCGACCCGCTGGCCGACGGCAATGGGAATGGCGGTGACCTTGCCGGGGATGGGGGCGAGAACTGCCCCATCGGCTGCCGCGCCGCCATGGGTGGCGTCGGTGCGGTCGGGGGAGAAGGCGAAGATTTCGCCTGCCTCGGCGATGAGGGTGCGGTGAGGCGATTTGTGGACGATGCGCGGTGCTTGTGTGCTGGGGTGGGGTCTCTCTGAGGGGAGCGAAACCGTGATTGGCGCTGACGCCAGGCGCATGCGGATTGTGCGGTTCGGTTCGGCATTCATGCGGAATCCGACGAGATCGCTCCAAGCCCCCTGCCCTTGCGGCAGCATGGATTGCGCTGCAAGTTCAAGGGCTTGTGCGGACGGTTCGACAGGTTGATTTAGCGTATCGCCGTGGCGTTCGATGAAACCGGTGTCGATGTTTCCGGCGCTAAAATCGGGTTCGGACAGCGCGCGGGCGAGGAAGGCGGCGTTGGTTTTGACCGGGTGGATGGCGATGGATCGGCAGGCTGTTTCAAGCCGGTCGATGGCCTCCTGGCGCGTGTCGCCGTGGGCGATGAGTTTGGCGATCATAGGATCGTAGAACGGGGTGATGGCATCGCCGGTTTGAACGCCGGTTTCGATGCGGACGCCCTCGGGCAGATCGAAGATTTCGAGCGTGCCGGTCGAGGGCATGAAGGCGTTGGCAGGGTCTTCGGCGTAGAGTCGGGCTTCGACGGACCAGCCGGAAAAGCCCAATTGATTCTGTGACTTGGGAAGGGTTTCTCCCGAAGCGATTCTGAGTTGCCATTCGACGAGATCGACGCCGGTGATCGCTTCGGTGACCGGGTGTTCGACCTGCAAACGGGTGTTCATTTCCATGAACCAGATGTGGTCGGCGCGCAGGCCTTCCGAGGCGTCGGCGATGAATTCTATGGTGCCCGCCCCGACGTAATTGACCGCATGGGCGGCCTTTATGGCGGCAGCACAGATGGCGGCGCGGGTCGGCTCATCCATTCCGGGCGCCGGGGCTTCCTCGATCACCTTCTGGTGGCGGCGCTGGAGCGAGCAATCACGCTCGAACAGGTGCACGACATTGCCGTGCCGGTCGCCGAACACCTGCACCTCGATATGGCGTGGGCGGGTGACGTATTTTTCGAGCAGCACGCGGTCGTCGCCAAAGGCACTTTTCGCCTCGCGCCGGCACGATTGCAGCGCGGCTGAAAAATCCTCGGGCCTTTCGACCTTGCGCATGCCCTTGCCACCGCCACCGGCAATGGCCTTGATCAAGAGAGGATAGCCTATCTCGTCGGCGGCGGGGATAAGTGTCTGGGGGGACTGGTCCGCGCCCATATAGCCGGGCGTCACAGGCACGCCCGCCTCTGCCATGAGTTTTTTGGCCGCGTCCTTTAAGCCCATCGCCTCGATGGAGGCCGGGTCGGGGCCGACCCAGATCAGCCCGGCATCGATAACACCTTGCGCGAACTGGGCATTTTCCGACAGGAAACCGAAACCGGGATGGACGGCATCGGCCCCGGATTCGCGCGCTGCGGCGATGATCGTGTCCCCGCGCAAATAGCTCTTGCTGACCGGCGACGGCCCGATATGGACGGCTGCGTCGGCCATGCGGACATGGAGCGCGCCAGCATCGGCGTCCGAGAATACCGCAACAGTTTCAACGCCCAGGCGCCGGGCTGTGCGGATGATGCGGCAGGCGATTTCGCCGCGATTGGCGATGAGGAGACGCTTGATCATCATCTACATCCTGAACAGCCCGAATTGCGGGCGCTCGGGGATCGGGGCGTTCAGCGTGACGCGGAAGGCCAGGCCCAGAATTTCGCGGGTTTGGGCTGGATCGATGATGCCGTCATCCCAGAGCCGCGCCGTGGCGAAATAGGGATTGCCCTCGGCCTCGTAGCGGGCGCGAATGGGATGCTTGAAGGCTTCCTCGTCCTCTGCGCTCCAGTTTTCGCCTTTTGATTCAAACCCATCGCGCTTGACGGTGGCGAGGACCGATGCGGCCTGTTCGCCGCCCATCACCGAGATGCGGGCGTTGGGCCAGGTGAATAGGAACCGCGGGGAATAGGCGCGGCCCGCCATGCCGTAGTTTCCGGCGCCGAAACTGCCGCCGATGATGAGGGTGATTTTGGGCACCGTAGCCGTGGCGACGGCGGTGACGAGCTTGGCGCCGTCCTTGGCGATTCCGCCCGCCTCATATTTGCCGCCGACCATGAAGCCGGAGATATTTTGCAGGAAAAGCAAGGGGATACGGCGCTGGCAGCACAACTCGATAAAGTGGGCGCCCTTGAGCGCGCTTTCGGAAAACAACACGCCATTGTTGGCGATGATGCCGATTTTGGTGCCCCAGAGTTCGGCAAAGCCGGTGACCAGCGTCGTGCCGTAGTTCGCCTTGAACTCGTGAAAGCGCGATCCGTCCACGATGCGGGCGATGATTTCGCGCACATCATAGGGGGCTCTGACATCCAAAGGAATTATGCCGTAAAGGTCTGAAATATCGTAATTATTTTTTTCTACGCCCAATGTATCCCCGGTGGACTCCCGCCCCACGCCCAGTGGACTGTCCGCAAGGGTGGAGACGATGTCGCGGATAATGGTCAGCGCGTGCTCGTCATTTTCGGCGATGTGATCGACGACGCCGGACTTCTTGCCGTGGGTTTCGGCGCCGCCCAGTTCCTCGGCCGAGATGATCTCGCCGGTGGCGGCTTTGACCAGCGGCGGGCCGGCGAGGAAGATCGTGCCCTGATTGCGCACGATGACCGTTTCGTCGCTCATGGCGGGAACATATGCCCCGCCAGCCGTACACGAGCCCATGACGCAGGCGATCTGGGGGATCGATTGGGCCGACATCTGCGCCTGATTGAAAAAGATGCGCCCGAAATGGTCGCGGTCGGGGAACACTTCGGCCTGAAAGGGCAGATTGGCGCCGCCGGAATCGACGAGATAGATGCAGGGCAGACGGTTTTCGAGGGCGATTTCCTGGGCGCGGAGGTGCTTTTTGACTGTCAGGGGAAAGTATGCGCCACCTTTGACGGCGGGATCGTTGCACACGATCATCACCAGACGGCCCGAGACCTGCCCGATGCCGCAGATGATGCCGGCGCCCGGTGCTTCGTCTGCATACATTCCGTTGGCGGCGAGCTGGCCGATTTCGAGAAAGGGGGAGCCGGGATCAAGGAGGCGCTCGACGCGGTCGCGGGGGAGAAGTTTGCCGCGCGCCACATGGCGCTGGCGGGAGGTTTCGGGGCCGCCGAGGGCGGTCCTGGCGACGGTATCGCGCAGCTCGGCGGCCAGCGCGCGATTGTGCGCGGCGTTGGTGCGGAAGGTCTCGGACGCCGGGTTGATGGCGGATTGGAGGGTGGGGGCGGTCATGCCATGCGCCTCGCAAGGGCGGCGGTAACCGCGGAGATGCTGCTGGATCCCGGGAATAAATCCCGCGATGACAGGGTGGGACTTTGGGTGCGCTGGTGACCCATCATATCCCGATCACCTCGCGCCCGATGAGGAAGCGGCGGATTTCGTTGGTACCGGCGCCGATATCGTAGAGTTTTGCGTCGCGGACGAAGCGTTCGACCGGCCATTCCTTTGTGTATCCGGCGCCGCCCAGCGCCTGGACGGCTTCGAGCGACACCTTTACAGCGTTTTCCGAGGCCAGGAGGATGGCACCGGCGGCATCAAACCGCGTGGTCTGGCCGGCATCGCAGGCTTTGGCCACCGCATAGACATAGGCGCGGGACGAATTGAGCGCGACATACATGTCGGCGATTTTTGCCTGCATGAGCTGGAATGAGCCGATGGGCGCGCCGAACTGCTTGCGATCGCGGATATAGGGCAGCACGGTATCGAGACACGCCTGCATGATGCCGAGCGGGCCGGCGGCGAGAACGACGCGTTCGTAATCGAGGCCCGACATCAGGATTTTCACCCCCTGCCCTTCGGCGCCCAGGACATTTTCGGCCGGAACCTCGCAATCGGTGAAAACGAGTTCGGCGGTGTCCGAGCCACGCATGCCCATCTTGTCGAGTTTGGGGGAAACGGAAAAGCCTTTCATGGTCTTTTCGATGATGAAGGCGGTAATGCCCTTGGGACCGGCGGCGGGATCTGTCTTGGCGTAAACGATCAACACATCGGCTTTGGGCGCGTTGGTGATCCAGAATTTTGTGCCGTTGAGGACATAGCGATCCCCGCGCTTTTCGGCGCGCAGGGACATCGAGACGACATCGGACCCTGATCCGGCTTCGGACATGGCGAGGGCGCCCAGATGTTCGCCGGAGATCAGTTTGGGCAGGTATTTGCGCTTTTGGGCCCCGGTGCCCCAGCGGCGGGTCTGGTTGACCGCGAGGTTGGAGTGGGCGCCGTAAGACAGGCCCACCGAGGCCGAGGCGCGGGAGACTTCCTCGACGGCAACGCAGTGTTCGAGATAGCCAAGACCCAGGCCGCCAAATTCCTCTTCCACGGTGATGCCGTGCAGACCGAGTGCGCCCATCTCGGGCCAGAGGTCGATGGGAAACGTATTGGTTTGGTCGATCTCGGCGGCACGCGGCGCGATCTTGTCGCTGGCGAAACGGTGGGTGGTCTCGCGGATGGTATCGGCCATGTCGCCGAGGGCGAAATCGAGATGGGTCATTGTGGTCTCCTCAGCTCCATGAGCGCTTCTCGATGAAGATCAGCGCCGGGTTTTCCAGAAGGCGCTTGAGGCGCTGGACGAATTTGGCGGCGTCGTAGCCATCGACGATGCGGTGATCGAAGCTCGAGGAGAGGTTCATCATGGTGCGCACGGTCACCTGATTGTTGATGAACACGGGGCGGCCCATGAGCTTGTTGGGCCCGATGATCGCCACTTCGGGGTGGTTGATGATCGGGGTGGCGGCGACCCCGCCCAAAGCGCCGAGGCTGGTCAGGGTGATGGTGGAGCCCGAAAGCTCGTCTCGGGACGCCCTGCCCTCGCGCGCCGCGTTGGTGACCCGGCTCATCTCGCGGGCGCAATCCCAGATGTCGAGCGCCTCGACGTGGCGGACGACGGGGACCATGAGGCCCTCGGCGGTTTGCGTGGCAATGCCGATATGGATGGGCTCGAACTGGCGCAACACGCCCGCTTCGGCATCGTAATGGGCGTTGACGTGCGGAAACTCAGGCAGCAATTGCGCAAGCGCCCGCATGAAGAAGGGCAAGAGCGTGAGCTTGGGCTGGGCGCCCTGGCGCGAGGCGTTGATCTCCCGGCGCAGCCCTTCGAGAGCGGTCATGTCGCAATCCTCCACATAGGAGAAATGCGGGATGGAGCGGGCGGAGAGTTCCATGCGCTCGGCAATCCTGCGGCGCAGGCCGATGATCTTTTTCTCGTGGACGCCCTGGCGCTCGCGGGCGGCGGGCTCGGGCGCCCTGGACTTGAGATGGGCATCGAGGTCGGCATCGGTGATGCGGCCCTCGGGGCCTGTACCGATGACGTAGTTGAGGTCGATATCGAGATCCTCGGCGCGGCGGCGGGTGGCCGGGGCGATGAGGATTTGGTGGTGGGGAGTGGGTTTGGACTCTGCGCTTGTGGCCCGCTCTGCCTGGACTCCGGGAACAGGCCCCGGAGTGACAGGTTGGGGGTTGGGAGACGCTGAAGACTGGGCCGCGGGCGCTTCTCCATCCCCTGTCATCCCGGCCTTGAGCCGGGCTTCATCAGGCTCGGAGGATGGAGTTCTCTCACCGGCGCCGGGGGTACTGGGTCCCGGGTCTTCGCCCGGGATGACGGGAGTGGGCGGGACGGCGGAGGGGGATGGAGCCGCAGGCGCTTCTTCTTCCCCATCGCTTCCGCGGTCAAGGCCGGGGTCCATGGGTGCTTGCCGTTCGCTCGCCGGTTCGCTTCGGCTCGGGCGGGCACCGGCATTCGCCGGGGAAGCGGGGGGTGGGGCGGCCTCTGCCTCCGCCTCGCCTTCGATCTCAAGTTCGACCAGAACCGAGCCGACGGGCGCCTTGTCGCCTTCGGCGCCGAATAGTTTGAGCACCGTGCCGGCGACCGGCGAGGTCATGTCGATTGTTGCCTTGTCGGTCATCACGTCGACGAGCGTCTGGTCTTCCTCGACGTGGTCGCCGACCTTGACGTGCCAGGCGGTGATTTCGGCTTCGGCGACGCCTTCGCCGATATCGGGCAAGCGGAAGGAATAGGTTTTCATGCCACCGCCTCCACACAGCGCTTGAGCGCTTTGGCGACGCGCACCGGGCCGGGGAAATAATCCCATTCGAAGGCGTGCGGGTATGGGGTGTCCCAGCCGGCGACGCGCTCGATCGGGGCGCGCAGGTGATAAAAACACCGCTCCTGTATGAGCGCGGAAAGTTCACCGCCGAAGCCGCCGAACCGCGAGGCTTCGTGGACGATGACGCAGCGGCCGGTCTTTTTGACCGATTTGACGATGGCGTCGATATCAAGCGGCACGATGGAGCGTAAATCGATCAGTTCGGCGTCGATGCCGGATTCGGCAATCGCCGCGTTGCAGACGTGAACCATGGTGCCATAGGCGAGCACCGTCACCTCCCTGCCTTCGCGCATGACCGAGGCCGAACCGAGCGGCACGGTGTAATGACCGGCGGGGACTTCGCCGAGCTTGTGTTCGGCCCAAGTGGTGAGCGGCTTGTCGTGGTGGCCGTCGAAGGGGCCGTTATAGAGCCGCTTGGGTTCGAGAAAGATCACCGGATCGTCCTCCTCGATGGCGGCGAGCAGCAGACCCTTGGCATCGTAGGGATTGGAGGGGATCACGGTTTTCAGCCCCGTCACATGCGCAAAGATCGCCTCGGGGCTTTGCGAATGGGTCTGGCCGCCGAAAATGCCGCCGCCATAGGGCGAGCGGACGGTGATGGGGCACCAGAATTCGCCATTGGAGCGATAGCGCAGGCGGGCCGCTTCGGACACGAGCTGGTCGTAGGCGGGCAGGATATAGTCGGCGAACTGGATTTCGACGATGGGCCGCAACCCGTAGGCGCCCATGCCGATGGCCGTGGCGACGATGCCGCCTTCGGAAATGGGGGAGTCGAAACAGCGGCTTAGCCCGTGTTTTTTCTGCAGTCCTTCAGTGACGCGGAACACGCCGCCGAAATAGCCCACGTCCTCGCCGAACACCAAGGTGTCGGGGTCGCTGCCGAGCTTGATGTCCAGGGCGGAATTGAGCGCCTGGATCATGTTCATGGCCGGCATGGGAGACCCCTCGTCATTTGCGGCCGTCGCACGACGCCAGCTACGCACACCGTCGTCATCCCGGCCTTGAGCCGGGATCCAGTACGCTCAGAGGATGCGGAACGCGCCGCAGGGGGCAGGTTTCCAATGCCGAGTGTACTGGGTCCCGGGTCTTCGCCCGGGATGACATAGGTTTCTCGTCGCAATGCTGACGATAATAACGCCCTCATACCCCCGCCTCCCGGCGCTGTTCGCGGATGCGCCAGTCGGGGTGGGCGAAGACGTCCTCGAACATTTCGCGCGGATTGGGCTTGGACTGGCCCAGCGTGCCGATGGCTTCGGCCTGCTTGACGGCGGATTTGATGTCGGCGGTCAGCTCGGCGATCAGCGCCTCGTGCTGCTCGTCGGACCATTCGCCGATGGCGATGAGGTGGGCTTTCAGCCGCTCCAGCGGGTCGCCCAGGGGCCATTTGGAGGCTTCGTCCTCGGGGCGGTAGCGGGTGGGATCGTCGGAGGTGGAGTGCCCGGCGGCGCGATAGGTGAAAAACTCGATCAGCGTGGGGCCATGATTGGTGCGGGCGCGGTCGGCGGCCCAAAGGGTCGCGGCATAGACGGCGAGGAAATCATTGCCGTCGACCCTAAGACCGGGAATGCCATAGGCGATGGCCTTGGCGGCAAAGGTGGTCTCCCCGGCTCCGGCAATGCCGGAGAACGAGGAAATCGCCCATTGGTTGTTCTCGACGCAGAGGATAACCGGAGCCTTATAGACGGCGGCGAAGGTCAGGGCTTCGTGGAAATCGCCCTCTGCCGTCGTGCCGTCGCCCACATGACCGATGGCGATCTTGTCGTCGGATTTGAAGGCCGAGGCCATGGCCCAGCCCACGGCATGGCCGAAGCGCGAGCCGACATTGCCCGAAAGGGAATAAAAGCCATAGTCGCGGGCCGAATAGAGAATGGGAAGCTGGCGACCGCGTAACGGATCGCGCTCGTTGGAATAGATCTGGTTGCACAGATCGATCAGCGGATAGTTCCGCGCCATCAGCCAGGACAGCATGCGGTAGGTGGGGAAATTCATGTCCCCAAGGTCAAGCGCCAGCGCCTGGGCCGCGCCAATGGCTTCTTCGCCCAGCGATTTCATGTAAAAGCTGGTCTTGCCCTGCCGGTGGGCGCGGAACATCCGCTCATCGAACAGGCGCGTCTTGAGCATGGCGGTGAGCCCGGCGCGCAACGTATCGGGGTCCAGGCGCGGGTCCCAGGGGCCGACCGCCCTGCCCTTTTCGTCGAGCACGCGGATCAGCCCATAGGGCAGATCGCGCATGTCGCGCTCGGGTTCGGAAATGTCCGGGCAGCGCACAGCGCCGGCCTCGGGCACCTCAATGTGAGAAAAATCGACGGGCTGGCCGGGCCGCGCCGGCGGCTCGGGTACGTAAAACGATAGTGCCGGGCGGTTGGATTTATCGCGTCGTGCGACTGTGTCCATGCTGCTCTCCTCCCCGATTGCAACATTGGGCTTTGATCAATATTACTACCAATCAAAGGGGAGAACTTGACTTCATTCTCCGACTATCCCGTAATGGTTGGATATTTCATCCTATCATTTTACGCATATTGAGGAGACGATCACATGGACGAGATGGATCGCAAGATTCTGGCAGTGGTCCAGAATGACTCGTCCCTGTCCGTCGCCGATATGGCGGAGAAAGTGGGCCTGTCGCACACACCCTTCTGGCGGCGTCTCAAGCGCCTGGAAAAGGACGGGGTCATCAAGGAGCGGGTTTCGATCCTCGACCAGCACAAGCTGGGGCTCGATATCACGGTCTTTGCCCATATTAGACTCAAGCAGCACGATGAGGAAACGCTTGAAGCGTTCGAGCGGGAGGTCGCCGACTATCCGGAGGTCGTGGAATGTTATTCCATGAGCGGGGAGACCGACTATGTGGTGCGT
>TARA_R100000365_G_C2748430_1_pt1 | contig 12381 bp, 9 predicted proteins | sample TARA_R100000365 | Tara Oceans TARA_R100000365 (sample SAMEA2620668) | marine metagenome | biome: marine biome (ENVO:00000447); feature: mesopelagic zone (ENVO:00000213); material: "saline water (ENVO:00002010), including plankton (ENVO:xxxxxxxx)" | depth 1000 m | reverse complement strand
AATCATGATTCAAATAGGAATTTAAGTAGTTAAGCCTGAAGCCGATTTCAATGGTCCGTAATTCGCCCTTCGTAAATCAAAAATAAAAAAGGAGCCTTTCAGCTCCTTTTTCTATTATACTTCTACAGGGTAAAGCTCTTTAAGTTTGCCAATTGTGTAATCTACTTCTTCTATATTATTAAATCTGCTGAAAGAAAATCTCACAGAATCTCTTTCCGGATTATGATTCAAAGCTCTTAGCACGTGGGATCCAACAGTTGCTCCAGAACTGCAAGCAGAACCTCCCGAAGCAGAGATTCCTTCCAAATCCAAATTGAACAACAACATCCCCGCATTTGCCTCTGAAGGAGGAAGACTTACATTCAAAACTGTATACAAGGAGTTTTCCAAATCAGCAGACATTCCATTGAATTCTACTCCCGGAATTTCGGCTTTGAGCTTTTCTACAAAATGCTTCTTCAGCGCTTTGATATGAGACTCATGCCCTGCCATATCTTCATATGCAATTTCAAGCGCCTTAGCTATCCCGATGATTCCGATGACATTTTCAGTTCCCCCTCTCATATTCCGCTCCTGAGCTCCACCATGAATAAAAGGGTGGATTTTTTTATCCTTCCTTACATATAAAAACCCGGAACCTTTAGGTCCATGAAATTTATGCCCGCCAGCTACTAAGGCATCGATTGGCAGACTCTTCAAATCGTGCACATAATGACCCATGGTCTGTACGGTATCAGAATGGAAAAATGCACCGTACTCTCTCGCCAAAGAGCCAATTTTATTCAAATCATTCAAATTGCCAATTTCATTATTGGCATGCATCAATGAAATTAGACTATTTGGATTGGCTTTGAGCAAGGCTTCCAACTGATCCAAATCAAGCTCACCTCGCTCATTGACATCCAATTTGCTGAGTTGTATATGCCCTTTTTGCTCACAAACTTCCAAAGTATGAAGTACCGCATGGTGCTCTACAGGAGAAGTGATAGCATGCTTGATCCCATGAGTTTCGATCCCACAAACCAAAGCCGTATTGTCCGCCTCGGTGCCCCCAGAGGTAAAGAATATTTCTGCTGGTGTGGTATTTAGCAATTCCGCTACCTTCTTTCTTGATTTCTCAATTGCGGAACGAACTTCCCTTCCATGGCTATGAACCGAGGAGGGGTTTCCGTAATGGTTTTTCATAAAAGGAAGCATGGCTTCGATCACGCGATCGTCCATTGCTGTGGTGGCGGCATTGTCGAAATAAACCTTCATCTCTTTAGGGTTGGGTGGGTATTATCAAATCAAAGAAGCACTTACTACCTCTTTTATATCTTGCATAATTTTCTTGGCTAAATGCTCAGCAGTAGCCTCAGAGTCAGATTCAGAGTAGATTCTAATGATGGGCTCCGTGTTGGATTTTCTCAAGTGAACCCATTCTTTATCAAACTCGATTTTTACTCCGTCTATATCATTGATCGGCTGCTTTTTGTACTTGTCCTTGATTTCTGTGAGGATTTTATCCACATCGATTTCAGGAGTCAGCTCAATCTTATTTTTCGAAATATAATAATTCGGGTAAGATGCTCTTAATCTGGAAATTGTTTTTCCGAATTTGGCCAAGTGAGTAAGGAACAAACCTATACCTACTAAAGCATCTCTTCCATAGTGAGAAGTTGGATAAATTATGCCTCCATTTCCCTCTCCACCAATGACCGCTTCAGACTCTTTCATCTGATTTACCACGTTGACTTCTCCTACCGCAGCAGCAGTATAAGTACCGCCTCTTTTTTCAGTCACATCCCGCAAAGCACGGGTAGAGGAAAGATTAGAAACAGTATTACCCGGTGTTTTGGAAAGAACATAATCAGCCACTGCCACTAAGGTGTATTCTTCTCCAAATGGCGATCCGTCCTCATTGATGAAAGCAAGTCTATCCACGTCTGGATCGACTACAATTCCCAAATCAAAACTTCCTTTTTCGAGTTTTTGGGAGATATCCCGAAGGTTTTCTGGCAAAGGTTCTGGATTATGTGGGAAATGGCCGTCAGGAGTGCAATACATTTCTTCGATGGTCTCAACACCTAAAGCACGTAATAATTTTGGAACTGCGATCCCACCAGTGGAATTAACTGCATCCACCACGATCTTGAAATTTCTGGCTTTAATCGCCTCCACATCCACTAATTCCAAGTCCAAAACATGCTGGATATGTCGATCAATGTAATCATCGATTTGGGTGTAAGCTCCTAATTTTTTGACTTCAGCAAATGAAAAATCCTCATTTTCTGCTTTTTCAAGGATATCTATCCCTTCAGCATCTGAAATAAACTCTCCTTTCGAGTTCAACAGTTTCAATGCATTCCACTGAATTGGATTATGACTAGCTGTCAGGATAATCCCTCCACCTGCTTTTTCCAAAGGAACAGCAAACTCTACTGTGGGAGTTGTGCTCAAGCCCAGATCTATGACATGGATTCCCAATCCTTGTAGGGTTGCAGATACCAATCTGGAAATCATATCTCCAGAAAGTCTTGCATCTCGGCCAATGACTACCTTGGCATTTCCGGTTTTTTCCAAAACCCAAGCACCATAGGCTGAAGTAAACTTGACCACATCAATGGGAGTAAGACCCTCTCCTGCTTTTCCTCCGATAGTACCTCTGATACCAGAGATTGATTTAATTAATGACACGTACAGAAATTGGTTTAGTACAACTTAAAAAAGCCCTGCGTTGGCAGGGGCAATAATTTATTTGAATTTAGCGAGAACTTTATCTACTTCATTGTCAGGATTTCCGCAACTGCTGTTGGCGTCTACGGTTTTTCCGCAATAAGAACAGGTTTCTCCATCCTTGTTCAGATAGGGGTTTTGAGAGGCACAAGTGCCTTTAAATTCTCCGTTTTTAAGGAATATGAGCCTTACAGACATCAAAACGAAGAATAATGCCACGAAGCCCAGTGTTATTAATACAGTTGTCATAACGGATAAATTTGCGCAAATTTAAAGCTTTACTTCGAAAACGACCACAAATCAAACTTAGTTTCCCAAATCATGTCGAATTTGAGTACTCGGGCTGAGCAACTTGCAGCCTTCGACCGACTATTAACCATCATGGATGAGCTTAGGGATCAGTGTCCATGGGATAAAAAACAGACCACAGAAAGCCTGAGGCATTTGACTATTGAGGAGACTTTCGAGCTTTCCGATGCGATATTAGAAGGTAATTCTGAAGAAATCAAAAAAGAATTAGGTGACTTACTGTTACATATTGTTTTTTATGCCAAGATCGGTTCTGAGGAAGGGAACTTCGATATCGCTTCTTTGACTCATTCGCTTTGCGAAAAATTGATTAGGAGGCATCCTCACATCTATGGAGATACCCAAGCAAATGATGCGGATACAGTCAGTCAGAACTGGGAAAAAATCAAACTTCAGGAAAAAGGAAATAAATCTGTCCTAGGGGGAGTTCCTAAATCATTACCTGCACTGATCAAAGCTATGAGAATCCAGGAAAAAGCAAGAGGCGTGGGCTTTGACTGGGAAGAAAAACATCAGGTTTGGGAAAAGGTGGAGGAGGAAATGCAGGAATTTAAGGAGGAATTCAATGCAGCGGCTGAAGAAGAAATAGACAAGGAAAAAGCTACTGCTGAGTTTGGAGATTTGTTGTTTTCATTAATCAATTATGCGCGCTTCATTGACATCAATCCTGAAGAGGCACTGGAACGAACTAATTTAAAATTTATCAAGCGCTTTCAGTATTTGGAAAATGCGGCTAAAGAATCTGGTAAAAACCTTTCTGAAATGACCTTGGCAGAAATGGATGTGTATTGGAATGAAGCTAAGGGGAAAGGGTAGGTTAGAAAGCTAAAATCAGAAAGCTGAAAAAGGCAAGGTTTGATCTATCGTAAAAGAAAAATAAAAAGTTTGGTCGTCACTGCGAGCGAAGCTTGCGGAGCGCGGCAGTCTCATAATCTCTCGCCGAGACGCAACGACGCAGCGGTTTAGGTCTCCCGCGAAGAAAAGAAGTTGCAAAGTTCTTTATAAGCTATGCTTTCTATCATTCCTCTGTGGTTTAAAAAAATAGTTTCTTGAGACGTAAAGGCGAAGCAATTTTTTATTTTCCCTCAATAGTCTTTGAGTTTTTCTGTGAAGCCTCTACGTCCCTCGAAAATCAAAATTGAAAAATCTCAGATCTTAAAATTACTTCCGCGCCAACTCCCGAAAAACCTCCAAGTACTGCTCCGTCACATAATCCCAATTATATTTTTGAATAAGGCCATCCTTTGCTGTTTTTCGAAGAGATTCCATTTTTTCTGACTCTGATTCTGCCTTGGCTACTATTCGTCTAACTGATTCAGCATTCTTTTCAAAATACCAACCATGCTTGCCATTCTGAAGCATTTCCTGATTGAAAGGAGTATTGAGAGCTAGAATCGCACAACCATATCCCAAAGCTTTTAGCATAGCAGGATTAGTGCCGCCAAACTCATGCCCATGAAAGTATCCAAAGCAATGAGAGTACAAAGCCGCTAATTCATTGGGGTCGGTCACATAGCCTGTAAATAGCAAGCGAGGATCCTGAATGTTTTTCAGTTGAGTGGCCCATTCATCCGAAAAGGGCACATCTCCTACAATCACCAATTTTTTGGAGGAATCGGATTTCAAAAAACCTTCGATAATCAAATCAGCATTATTGTCAGGTACCAACCTCCCTACAATCAAGAAATAGGTCCTTGATTCCAGTTTCCATTTTTCCAAATAGCTTTGAGAAACACTTTCTTTTGGATTGGCTCCATAGGCAATGACTTTGGAGTCTTTATTGAAAAGCTCCAGATACACCCTTCTCATTTCATCTGAGTCATTGATGATTTGATCATAAAATCGTGTGGCCATTTTTGAAGCCCAATAAAAATACTTGGAGCCAAAGCCTTTCCATTTGGGTCTCAACCATTCCAGTCCATCCACATTAATCGCAGTGGGTTTCCTGAAAACCTTGGAAATTATTCCAAAAGGACCGTTTCCGGAGTTTACTACCAAGATCACATCCACATCCGAAAAACAGGCGTGAAGCATGGAAAAAAAAGTATGAGTCAACTGAGTAAGACTTTTGGACTCAATGGCAGGGGTGTAAATGCATTCTATACCATTCACAAACCGGGGCCTTTTTGGAAATAGTGCACGGTGATTATACACCCGCACATGCACTCCTTTTTTTACCAAGCGCTCTCCGAGTTCCTTAATCATGGTATCATACCCACCGTATACATAGGGGTATCCTTTGGCACCCATGATGGCAACTTTCAATTTCTGTTCAGATGCTGCCATATGTGCTTTTTAATTTTCTCTTCGAATGATTCCAAGCTGAACTCTTCTAAAACCCGAACTCGGCCTGCTTTACCCATTTCTAGCCTTAAATCCTCACTTTCTATCAACTGACTGATAGCTTCTACTCCTTTTTTCACATCTCCTATGGGGATCAAAAATCCACTCTTGCCATCTTCCAACATCTCTGAGGCTCCGCCTGACAGAGTTGCTACAACAGGCTTTCCCGCTGCCATCGCTTCTAAAATCACCGTAGGAAAAGAATCAGGTAAAATGGAAGGTAAAACAAAAATATCCATAGCTGCCATTAGCTCCGGAATATCCTTCCGAAAGCCCAGATAGCTCACTTTAGACTCCAAATGATTACTTCTTATCTCTTCGTGAATTTCTTCCAATATTGGTTCATAACCGGGATAAGGATCTCCAACTAACAAAAAATGGGTTTCCGGATATTGCTGAGAAAGCTGCTTCGCCATTTCAAGAAAAAACAATTGCCCTTTACCAGGATTAATGCGACCCACCATTCCTATGCAGACTTTCTTTTCCGCTACTCCTATTCTCTTTTTAGCCTGATCTACATTTTCCAAAAATGCCTGGTAAGGAATACCGTTATGAATTACCTGCACTTTTGATTTTCGAAGTAATTTTTGCCAATGGGCTGCAACGGCTTCTGAAACAGCTATAGGCTGAGGAGTACCTTTGTCCAAAAGGCTGCTCAGCAATTTGACCAAGGGTTTGGGGCCTGGTATAATCTCGTGGATGTGCCAGGTATGTGGAATGTTTTTTCTTCGGGAAAAAATTGAGCCTATAATTACCGCCAACGTATTGGAATAAACCAATTCAAATTGAAATTTCTCATGGAGACTTGAAAGGAAGCGATAAGCCTTAAGATTTTTATTAGCTCTATTAATTAAGCCTAGTGGGCTGACGTATTTTCTTCTCAGAATTCCGAGATTGAAAATATAAACAGGAATCCCCAATTCGCTCAAATAGATTTCAAGAGGCCCTTGATGGGGTATAACGACAACAGGATTAATACCGGATTTTTGAAGTGCCTTGATAGCTTCTAGAAAAATTCTGGAAGAACCGTATAAATCCGCTGAACTTGTTAGAAAAAGGATATTCAAAACCTTGCTGATTCCTGAACTTTGAGGAGAAAATGATTCTTCAAAACAATGGTGTGATGATTAAACCATAGAAGAATTGGGACTAAAAGTACGATAAAACTGATTTATTTTGAACCTATGTAAACATTTTGGATGATTAAGGAGAAAAGGAGTCTTTCTACTCAACCAAACTCGGTTCTAGAATTTTCCTTTGGAAGGCTTCAATAAATTTTTGAGCTGAAAATTCCTGAGATCTTATTTTCCCTTTAGCCTTCATGCTTTCACAAAGTTCCTTTTCCTGATCCAGATGAATCATTTTTTCCAGCAAGTCCTCCTGATTTCCGGTTTGAAAAGAAAGGCCTGCACCTCCTGCCACTTCCAACAAGGCTTCCTGATCTGAGTGAATCACCGGTAGGCCAAAGCCCATGGCTTCAGGGATTGGAATACCAAAGCCCTCATTTTCTGATGGAAAAACATAAGCAAAGGCATTTTCATACAAAGCCTTAATTTCCCCATCTGTCAGGTATCCCGGAAGAAGAATTTTTTCCTTCATTCCCAATTCTTCAATCAGGCGCTCCACTAATGGTAAATCATTCATTTGCGCACTTTGCCCCGGGCCTCCAACCAAAACCATCTTTTTGTCCGAAACGGTAAGTCGTACGAAATCCGCAAAAGCTTTCACCAACAGAGGCAGTTGCTTTCGTTTATCAAAGGTACCTATATGTAAAAAATAGGAGCTTTTCGTCAGCAGTAATTTCTTGATAATTGATTGGTCACTAGCCGCCTTCAGACTCTTGGGGGTTTGATAGATCACTGATATCGGCCAGTTTTTACCTAAGTGCTTTTCAATTGAGATTCTGGAATATTCAGTAGTTGTGATGATTTCGGTTTTTTCTCTCAGTCCTTTTTTTATCAAGCTCAAAAAGTACTTTCTCCACCATCTCGGGTAATTCTGTGGCATTTGCCAGAAAAACGCATCGTGGATGACTGTTAACCTTCTACAGGGAAGAGATGCTGCCGGCGAGACAAAATCAGGGCAAATCAGAACATCCGGCTGGTGCTTTTTGACCAAATCAGGGAGCTGAAACTCCTTCCATCTCAGGTAATCCAGGTGATAGTTGAGTCTTTGAATTTTGGTTTGCGGACCCTTGAAACTTTGATCCTTCACCTGTTCATCCGGCTCATGGGTAAAGATCCATTCTATCTCCTTATGGGGATATTTTCGGGCCGCTTTTGCCAATTCCATCATGTATGTTTTAATACCTGTGGTGGCTACGTTGAGATATTGAAGGTCAAGTAAAACTTTCAAACTAATGCGTTTTTCTCAAAGTTAATGGATTCTTCCATACTCCCTCACGGAATATCCAATCATCCACCAGCTGAGCCAAGCGACATAGGTATACATTTCTGCATTTGCCACAAATAGGGGTAAAAGCTATCCAACCTTTGTAGCCGCACCGACGAAGGCGATCCGAGCCTTGGGTGTAGAATCTGTTTCGTAAAAAACCCGTAAAGTCAAGATCACCATTAACCTGTTAAATCTAGCGAATCACCTTTTCCTACCCTATTCGACTCAAATTCTTTTTCCCTTATCATGACCTTGTAAAGTGGTAGGGCCAGAACTGATTTACATGGATAATTTCCCTATTGAACAAATCCATTTTAAACTTTTAGATGGGTTTTCGATGAAAAATACCCTGTACTGGGTATTTTTTCCTCCATGAAATTCCTTTTCTTTGAGCAGGAATTTTAATGGAGAAAATTGTAGGTTTTGACTTTTTCAAAGCATTAGTTAAAGTCAATGCACAATTGGACTCCTTACTAAGTCCTCACTACTTGGAAATGTTGGAAATTATAAACCCTCGCCCATGAGCTGGTTTAAGAACAATTTTAGATCGAAAGACAAGATTTCAATTACTGTAGAAGGAGTAAATCCTCAAACCGAAAATGAATTTCGATTTCTCAACTTTTTAGAACGTGAGCAGGTCTTTTTTCTGGAGAAATGGTTTGAGCAGTCCAAAAAGTTAGGCCATCAGTTTAAGCCACAGTATTCAGATGCAATAGTGCAGAAAATCAGAACAGGCAAATTTAGCAACCCACACAGTTTCCCTGAATATTTCAACTCTGAATTTGATTTTATAGCCATTGATTTCGAAACTGCCAATAATAATAGAGTGAGTGCATGCGCTTTGGGTTTGGCATTTGTTAAAAACAACACCTTCGTGCATGAAGAGAAACACTATATTCTCCCTCCTGCTGGTGAAAAAATTCTAAGTTCTCATGAGCGATTTCATGGAATTCAAGAAGAGGACCTAGAATTTGCACTTGATTTTAAAGAGCTATGGGATTTAGAGTTTTCTAAATACTTTAATAATAATCTGATCGTTTTTCACAATTCTAGTATGGACTTGAGTGTTTTGAAAAGTCTATTCTCCTACTACAAAATAGAGGATTTCAGCATTGATTACATAGATACCATGAGGCTTGCCGAAATATCGGGTAAGCCAAAGAAATTAACTGAACTTGCAAATCTGTTTGAAGTTCCCATCATTAAGCATCACGACCTAAAGAAGATGCAAAGGCATGCGCGAATATTTTTAAGGAGCTGAAAGAACTTGCTCCTAATTATAGAGAGCTAATCCAAAATGTTAATGTCGATAATTTAAGGGATAAAGTATCCTCAAATGCGGTAACCTTGAAGATTCAAAATTACAACCTTGATATTATCTCGGAATATTATATTTCAAAAAAAGAGCTTGAGGATCTCCAAATCGAAGGTTCAGCATTCCTTTTCACAGGGGAGCTTACGGAGGACAGAGAGGACTGTAAGGATTTTATTGTGGGGTACGGTGGTCTAATTAAATCAACCATAACGAGTAAAGTAGATTATGTGGTTGTTGGAGCTGAATACGGCTGGTCGAAAATTCAAAAAATTCACCTCCTGAATTCCGAAAGAAACCTCCGAATTAGGCTTCTTTCGAATGCTGACTTTCTACGATTGAAAGAAAGATACGAGAAGTTAAATTTCTAGTATGAAATCAAGATCAAGCAAACGGGAGATAGCCCTCTCAATTATAGCCTATTGATCTTATATTTCAATTAATTGTCTTTTCATTTTTAACCTTTCCGGTATGCCAGACTTTCCACACCTATTTTACTCCAAAAGCCCAGCGAAAATCAAGGGTTTTAAAAGAACCAGAGGGCGAGATACTAAAAATGAAGAACAGAAGCCAGAACCATTACCTCCCATATCCGAGGAGAAAAAACGTTTTCTGGTAGCGAAACTTGATGCATATAGCTCAGCATCACGAAATAGAATCAAAAGTAAAACGCTTGAAGTCCCAACCAATATCGATTTAATTCAAATCAATTTTATAGTCACTTTTGACCGAGAACTGGAAAACCACTTTTTTGGAAGATATAATTTTTCCGCAATTGAAAGATCCAACTTCAATAGAAATGTCCTCTTTAGTATAGGAAAGGAGGATGATTTTCAAACTTTTAGTACGGATATTACTGCTATTAGTAGCCTCAGTGAAGGTGAGGATCATCGAAATCAACCTTATTCCCGATTGGCCTTGATCAGTGATTTTTATCTTTTGGATTCCAAAGGAAGGAAAGGGGTTTTATCAGGTCAGGAAAGCTTTAACTTGACTATCTGCGATATATTGGAAAATCCAGAAGCTAGGGTCCAGCTTAATTTTATGACCGATTATTTAAAGTCTAAAGGAGTTGAAATAATTGGCAATCGGGTGGCTCTGAATCTTCTTTTTCTCAAAAACGGCTTTCCGGGGCTGGACCAGATTCTTGTTGAGAACTTTGACATCATAAGACTGATCACTTCTGCCAGGGTACCCTTGATAAAACCTGGATCTGTAGCCACCCCGATCCGTAGTTATGGGTTTAAAGTAGTGATTGACGAGGACTTGCCAATAGTATGTGTAGTAGATACAGGAATTCAGATTTCGGTAGAGCCGATCAAAGATCTATTAACGCCAATCTTCATTGACCACACTGGCAAAGCTCCCTATTGGGATGATTCAGGGCATGGTACGGCAGTGGCAGGTCTTATTGCATTCGGTACTGATTTTTTTAATACATCTTTGAGGGAAATTCCCGCAAAGGCAAGATTGGCGGTGATAAAGGCCATCCATCAAGAAAACGATGATTTGAACATTGTTGCCTTAATCAATGACATTCGGGAACTCCATCTTAGTTACGGGATCAGGATTTTCAATATCTCCTTAAATCTTCCCGGTTCAAAACCTTACAACGGACCCGTAGGTAAGTTTGCGTACGAATTGGACAAGCTCGCTTATGAATTGGACATCCTTATTGTCAATTCAGTTGGCAACTATAGTTTGGATGACATGGATTATTGGGTGTTTGATGGCTCTTTAGATCCTGTTGCTCAATACCCCTCATTTTATTACCAAACGAATCCGGAAATTCCTGGTCATTCCTGTGAATTTACTAATCTGCAAGAGCCTGCGGAATCCATGAACAACATTTCTGTTGGAGCCTTGGCAGGAAATTTCGAAAATGGAGTCACAGATGGGATTACCCCTGCCAGAGAATATCCAGCATATTATTCCCGAAAGTTTCATTGGGATATCTCCATCACGATAAATGGTTCAAAGCTTAAGAAAAGCCAAAAGAATAAGCACTTGGTAAAGCCAGACTTGGTATTTGAAGGTGGAGATTATCTGAGTCAGGAAGCTGCCATGGAAGTGCTCACCAGTCCCCAAGATAATTCGCCCTACTATGGAAGACTGGCCGGGACCAGTCTGGCCACTCCTTTGGTCACCTCCCTGATAGCCCAATTGGTAAAGGAGTATCCAACGCTTCAGATGACTTCCATTAAAGCATTGCTGATTAATGCTGCTCAGTCTCCCGCTGGGATAAATCCACCACACTTTGATTCAGCAGATGGTAAAAAATTGTATCGTAATCTTATTGGCTTTGGACGGCCAAACCCTGAAAGGCTAATAGAAGGCAATTCGGATTCCATCACTTTCGTAATTGAGGACCTCATTACTTTCGGTGATTTCTATTCCTTTGATTTGAGATTTCCGGATTGGGTGCTGTCGACATCCAACAAAATTGAACTCACAGCTACATTGGTTTACAAATTCCTTCCCGTCCCAAACAATCATTTAGCCTACCTTCCCCTGCACATCTCTTTTGGAATATTCAGGCCGGTGGATATTTCTATTCTTTCTCAGAAGGATTTAGAAAATTTCCAATTACGATCAGGAGCCTCTTGGGCAGAAGATCACTTTGGAGTAGAAGACAGGATATTTTCCAATGTTCAGAAGCTCGCTTTTCTTATTTCCAGTCAGCACTTTGATCCTGATAACCCTTCAGTTTCTATTGCCATTCGTTGTTATGGCAAGTCAACTATTCCGGAATTGGCTTTAAGGCATTTGCAAAATGAAAATCATCCTTTCTCATTAGTGATTAGTCTAAAGGAAATCCCAAAAACGAAGAAGTCCAAGCTTTCAGGTTCGCTTTATAATGATGTCATGCTTTTGAATGACCTTCAGGCAATTGCAGATTTGGAGGCAGAAAATTAGACTTTACCGGAATTACTGATTGCGGTTTTTTCTTCCTCAATCAATTTTTCCCAGATTGCTTTATCAATCTCAACTTTAGCTGGTACCAAATCAGTCTCCAACTTATAAAGACTCCGCTTCATAGCCGCGATAAGTGTCTTTTGGATGCTATAGAAGGACAGCCCTTTTGCCTTCTGGATCAATCTTTTGATTCCTGATTTGCTATCCAAGGTAAATACCCCACGCTTGAGGGTTAATTGGATTAACTCCTCAATTTCATGATCGGTGGGAAGCTCAAATTCAATCTGGGTATCAAACCTTCTAATTAAAGCATCATCCAGCATGCCAACCTGATTGGTGGCAGCGATCACAATTGTGGACTGAGGTAGGTAGTCAAACAATTGAAGGATGGT